>PDWJ01000047.1_pt1 | contig 165762 bp, 114 predicted proteins | sample 1430881 | NCBI WGS metagenome assembly PDWJ01 (sample SAMN01162460, study PRJNA174530) | Oral metagenome, whole genome shotgun sequencing project. | biome: Marine environment; feature: Marine mammal; material: Swab sample of the gingival sulcus; isolation source: swab sample of gingival sulcus...
GAGCCTATCTTGAAGCGCATGCAGATAGAGACAGAAAACTGGCTTGAAACCGTGGCCCAATTTGACAACTGGTTTTATCGAATTGCCGGGAGAGCCAAAAAATTCATTGAAACCGCCCGGAACACCGGGCACAAATGGCTGGCCGGGAAAACGGCATCGACAAAGGCCTTCACCTGAAACAAAAACGAACGATTTGAAAGGCCAATTCAAAAGAAAAGAAAGAGGTATTGGCAGAAGTGCGTTCAAAAACAGATAGTTTACCTGTCAACATTCAATAGAACGCGGTTTTTAAGGCAGAAAGCACCCTGAGTTCAGTGCTGTAAAATTTTTTCGTATAATCATTTATTTAACCTATGGTAATAGCCAGAAATATGGGTGTCCAATATAAAAGAGTGGTTATATAAAAGATCCAATATAAAAGAGTGGTTGTTGACTACCCGACAACCTTCCGCCATGCTTTTCTCGGCTTTGAGTGCGTCCATTTGTCCTTTTTTTCTTGTTAAATTGAATATATACTCACTATTTACAGGAGGGATGGCATGGCAACTTATGAAATAACATCAATTGGAACCATATATACTCCTTTTGAGCAAAAAGTTGGTGTTCCTGTTCAGGCAAAAATGGGCGGTTCCATCGAGGGCTATATTGAAATGAAAGACCCCTTTGTGGAAGGGCTGAAGGATCTGGAGGGTTTCTCTCATGCCCATTTAATCTACGTCTTTAATCGACACAACGATTACAAGATGATTGTCAGGCCCTATATGGATGAAACGCCCAGAGGTGTCTACGCGACACGCTGTCCTAAAAGACCCAATCAAATTGGCCTGTCACTGGTTGAGCTTGTGGAGATTAAAGGCAGCAGAGTGTCTTTTAAGGGCGTTGATATGTTAAACGGAACACCTTTAATGGATATCAAACCCTACTATCATGACTTTGATCACCGGGAGAATTCGTCTGCCGGCTGGCTCGATAAAGTTAAAAAGAGACGAGTTGTAGCGGATGACCGCTTTTAAGCATTAGAAAATCAGTTGCTCGCATTTTCCGCTCTCTGTGTGCGATGGTTTTGCAGTTTTCGTCACTGGTAGAACTTATCGGGGTTGCGATGCTTTTTTTATGAATGACAACCAAAGACAGGTTTCTTCAACGCCCCGACACCTTTCGCTGAGGTTGCAACTTCCAGCTTCATGACCGTGCAGCTTTTCAATGGCAAGGCCCTTTGCGCTTTCAGAGCGATGGTTGGACGCTTGTTGCTAAACCTGTTGTATTCTTCTGAATATGGCTTTATTATTTTAAGTAGAGATCGTTCCCCCTGATGGGTTAGATTCATAACCTGACAACGTGTATCCCGGACAGGGACTGAAACAGGAAGGCACCCATGAAAGCATTAAACAAGGTTATTCCACTTTTGGTTGTTTTGAACCTCAGCATTGTGAGCAGCTTGTTCGCACACGATCACGGCGAAATGTTGAAATTCGACGATCGCGTTCACATTCAATTGGATTCGGGTTTGCAGCAGGCGAAAACAAGGGACGGAAAGCTCGTTTTGGAAACCGCTGTCAGTGAAAAAAGCGCTGTACCCTTTGACCGGATTTGTCTCAACGGCACGCTTCCCGCTTCTGAAGTGGAAATCCAGATCGCCATTGGTGAGGGTAAAACACTGGGCGCGTGGCAGTCCGCCTATGTAAGGGTTTTCGAGAACGGCCGTTTCTGGGCGCGATACGATTTAGACGGGTCATTTGGCCGATATGCCAAAATCAGGATTGTCTTTTCCGATTCAAGTGAAGTGGGTTCCGTAGAGATCTACGCTGTGGAAGGTATCAACTCAAAGCAAATGGATCCGGTGGAAAAAAACGTGAGTCCAAAGACTACCCGGCCCAAAACCCGGTATAAAGACGTTGTGCCCCAGCCCGAGATCATCAGTCGCGAAGAGTGGGGCGCTCAACCTGTTATTGGTACCTACATCCGGCACGATCCCTATCGCCTGACCCAGCATCACACGGCGGGAAGACGTGTCAGCACATTGGCGGAGGGTATTGCGGAAATACGTTTCATTCAGGATTACCATCAGAATGGTCGCGGCTGGCAGGACATTGGCTACCACTTCCTGGTGGACGACGCGGGCCGGATTTACCAGGGCGTTCCGGTTCAATACAGGGGAACCCACACCGGCGGCAACAACACGGGCAATGTGGGCATTAGCATGTTTGGCAATTACCACGAAGCCGGTCAGTTTCCCACTGAAGCCGCTATTGACAGTCTGGTTGCCATCTGGAGCTGGTTGGCTTTTACCTACGATATCTCTCCTGACTGGTTGTACGGCCATCGCAATTACAGTCCCACCGCCTGTCCCGGTGAGCATCTATATTCCGAGCTACCTGAAATACGCGGTCAGATGAGGAAAACGCTCGGGTTTGGCAGCCCTTACGTGGTCAACCCGCTGCCTCAACCGTTTTCCACCGGGGTTTCACCCCATTGCGGGCTCTCTCTGGCCATCAGGGACGATGAAGAAGGCATCGATCCATCATCCCTTGTCATGAAAGTGAATTATCAGCAGGTGGAACCCACCATCACGGGAGATGAATTCGAGACGGTGATGACCTATCAGCCGGAGGAACCTTTTCCCAGTTCACAGCATGTGGTGGTGGAAATAGAGGCCGCAGATCAAGGTGCCTCGCCCAATGTCATGCTCTACGCATACGAATTTTATATTGAAGTTGAGGTGATGTATCTGGAAGTGGAATCAACAACGCAGATGCGCAACGCTGAATTTGAAATGGAGGGCTCGTGGAGCAGCGATTCCATGGATGTGTCGATGACGGGCCTCTTGAGTGGACAGCGATTGAAGGCCGTTGATACCGACGGCAGCCATCGACTGCGAATCTATCCCCATATTGGCGTTGAAGGCGACTATCGCGTCTTGATGGCTATGGGTGAAAAGATCCTTGGGGAGAGTGCGCATTACTGTCTAACCAATAACTTCGGCCTCCAGCACGAACTTTTTGTGGAATACGGCAAATCTTTTGATCAGAAATGGGGCGTTCTGAGTCCAACGCCCGTCTCGTTGAGTCCTGATGGCGGCTACATTGAACTCAGCGGAATCGAGAACCTGGAAACCCGAATGGTTCTGGACGCGCTGCGTCTCGAGCTTGTGGACGCGTTGGATCCACCGGCCATTCCGGTGCTGAAATCGGTGCGAGTCTATCCTATGGTGAAAAGCGATGTCGATTGGAATCCCGTACCCCTTGAAGGAGCACGTCCCAACAGGATAAACATCGAGACAAAAACCGGGCCTTCAGCTTACGGTGAAACAATCCTGTCTGTTCAGCAAGATGAATCGCCGCTTGCCTGCATGGTTTCTTCAGCAATTGAAGTGGCCTGGTACCCGAACCTGGAGGGCGATATCCGGGGATATCGACTGTTTGTCAGCGAAGACGGCAGGAACTGGGGGCCGCCCACGCTCGATGAGGAAGTTCTCACAGCCGACACGACGAGCTGTTTGATCAGAAGAGGCGGAAAGGTCTCTGAGCTGTATGTTCAATTGGTTGCCGTGGATATCAACGGCATTGAAGATGAGGAGGGCGCATTTGAACCGTTTGTAAGTCAGCCCAGTGACATTTACGGAGTGGGCTTGCAAGGCCGAAGCAGGGTTCTGATTGTCGATAACTTTGACCGCATGGGCAGTTGGAAGCTGCCCTACCATCCCTTTGTGCGATCACATGGAGAGGCGCTGGCCGCGTGCGGTATCGCGTTCGATTCCTGTTCTGAAACAGCAGTTCAAACGGGTGATATCCATCTTGGCAACTACGATGCCGTATTCTACTTCTGTGGCGACGACAGCCGGGCTGATGAATCCCTGGCCGCAGCCGATCAGCAGCGGCTGATTGCGTTTCTGCGGGGGGGCGGGAAATTGTTCATTTCGGGCTCTGAAATTGGCTACGATTTCCATGCCACCACGTCAACAGAACTGGCTCGAATTGAATATCTGCTCAAGTCCAACTATCTCGGCGACCTGTCGGGCTCCAACCAAATTCTGGGCGCGGCAGGAACGCTCTTTGAGGGTTTGAACTTCAACTTCGGAACCGTTTTATCCGAGGAAACCTACATTGAAGACTATCCCGACTACATCCAGCCGGCAGGCGGATCCCAGGTGGCTTTGAAATACGGCAATGACCGAAATGCAGCTATTTGCTACACAGGGCCTTACGAGACAGGCAACCCCGACGCTCAGTTGATCTTCCTGGCTTTTACATTTGAAACCATCAACGAAGCCGATCAGCGCGCGGCCCTGATGTCAAAAGCCCTGGCGTATTTTGACCTGCTTCCTGAAGAGGAAGGTGCGCAGCCTTAACGCACAAATTCAATTCAGCAGTTCGTTTCACTAATGATCCTCCCTGAGGTTGGCGAAGGCGTTAGCAGGCGGGAGTTTTGGCATACCTCCCAATCTTCCCTGGAGATAGCTCTTGCGGATATCCTTGTCGTATCGCACGTCTTTATAGTCGCTAAATGAAAGAAGCTCGGAGCTGCCTTTGTGATTCCTTTCAGTGACCCACATCTCGTCCCGCCGGAAAAGGCTCTGATCCATGAGGTGTGGAACGCAGTTCTTGCACCTTTTTTGCTGATAAAAAGGCCGGAAAAGGTACGCAGAATCCTGTTGTTTACAAACTGAAAAACCGTGTTAAAAAGTCTTATCAAAAACGAGAATTTTGTTTACTTTTTATTTGCATAAACCCTATTGACTCTGTAGTTACAAGAGTTATGATGGGGTTGGCAGCAACAAGGTTTTTTGTTAATTGCCAGACTATTTTGAGAGGTAACATTATGAGAGTTGTTCAAGTAGGTTGTGGTAAAATGTCCGCCTATAGCATGCGTTATGTTATGGAGCGCGGCGGAGAACTTGTTGGAGCATACGACGTTTATGACAAGGTCATAGGCAAAGATGTTTCCGAAATAATAGGTTGCGAGCCAACAGGTGTAAAAATCGAGCACGTAGATGATCTAGATGCGTCATTAAAGCGCGTCAAGCCCGATATCGCAGTCATTACAACCAAGAGTTTAATCGCATCGATCTACCCTGTCATTGAAGTATTAGCCAAGAACAAGGTAAATGGTATTTCCATTTGTGAAGAGTTCTTCTATGCCTGGGATTCCAATCCAACGGTCAGTAAGAAGGTCGATAAGATTGCAAAAGAAAATGGTGTTACATTCACAGGAAGCGGCTACCAGGATGTTTCCTGGGGAAGCATGGTTACCGCACTTGCAGCCACCGCGGCTTCCATTAAAACCATTCACGGTATCAGCAGCTACAACTTAGAGGACTACGGTCTCGAGACAGCAGCTATGCACGGCGCAGGACTTTCCACGGAAGAATTTGACAAACAAATTCTGGAAGTCAATAACGTCAGTGAGGAAGAGACCAAGCGACTGATCGAAAAAGGCGAATTCCTGCCAGGATACATGTGGCCAGTCAACGGTTGGGTAGCATCTTCACTGGGGTTGACCGTTAAGAGCATCACTCAAAAAGCGGAAGCGACCACTTATACAACAGATCTGTATTCCGACACGTTGAAGAAAAACATACCTGCTGGCCAGCCAACAGGTCTCAGAACCATTGTAACCACTGAAACAGAAGAAGGTGTGAAGATCGTCACAGAGTGCATTGGCAGGGTTTTCTCACCTGATGAAAAAGACGTCAACGAGTGGATCATCAAAGGCGAGCCAGACATGAGATTTGTTATGGAAGAGCCTGCAACCGTAGAAATGACATGCGCATGCTGCATCAACCGTCTCCCAGACGTGATCGCCGCAGAACCTGGCTATGTCACATCAGAAAAAATGCAAGACCTGAAATTCAGAAGAAAATTCAAATAGCGCTATTGAAAAACAGTAAGAAAACAGGCAGGCACATGGGTTGTACCTGCCTGTTTTTGTCTTTGCAGGCTTAAAAAAAACAGGCCTCTTGCCTGCTGAAAAAACGAGCTCAGTGTCTTTCCCCTTGTTGGATGGATGTTGGAACTTTATTTTCAAGAAACAGGGTAATGCTGGCAATGTATTTAAAAAACAGGAAGCAAAACCATTCGGCAAGCCAGCACTCTTTGAGCGTGTAGTTGAGCCTTCTTCTCAGAATCGATCTGATTTTTGAAAAGTAATAACACCGGGTGTACTTGAAAGAAGCGACTAAACCCGCACAATGTGACTTGTTGATAAGTTCGGCTGGAGATGAATAGAAACAGTCCAGAGCTAACTTAATGGCCCAGTCTTCTGAAAACTGATCGCGGGAAGCTTTGGGTTCCGTGCTGTTAAAATCTCCGAACCCCATTCTGGTCATGAACTTGATAAAGGCTTTCCTGGTTTCAAAGCTCTTAAACCTGTGAGCGAAGGGGATTCGGCTGTGACCCTCTAAAATGTAATTTTTCAGCGGGAACAGGTGACATGAAAAACCATCGACTTTGAGATGCCTTTTTATTCTCTTGAAGAAATCAACATGATCGAAGATGTGTTCGCACACCTGATTGGAAAGGATGCAGTCAAAGTAGGCCGTTTCATAAGGCCAGGGCTCTGTTTGCCCGATCAGGGACAATCTCGATTCCCATTGGATATTCGGCATGCGCTCTGAAAGCATGGTTTTGGTTAAATCGAAAAATCCGTCTTTTTGGACGTGATGGTCACTGACATCCAGTCCGTAAACTTCGGTGCGTATTTCAGGGTGTAGTTCTTCCAGCGACCGGGATAGATAATAGATCAACTCGCCATTTCCACATCCCGCATCCAGAATTCTCAGTGTTCCCCCTGTTTTCCTTTTCAATATTTCCGTGTTGATAATGGAAAGCAAGTGCTGGTGGGTTAAGCTGAGAGGGTGCTGCATGGCTGTCTCCTTTGTTGGATACTTGAAGGAACAAGATGGACTCTGATTAAAGGGTTGCAACGATTGTGCCACAGGAGTGTGGTCTTTCTAAACAATTAGTGACAAAGGAGTTAATGACATGGTCCTGTCTTTCATTCCGTATCGTGAATGTGTTTGTTTCATGCGTTGACCGGGAAAAAGGAATTCGGGGTGACAGCGTCATGGGGACATTGAATGATGGCGGCAGGTTCAACCTTGGAAAAAACGGACATAAGGAGTATTATGTTGTTCGGGTTGCCTTTCTTGAGCTGTGTTTAGAAACGCTTCTCTCTGGTCGCTTTCACTTGGGAGGAGAGACGGATTCACGGCATCAGGGGCGGTTCATGCTATCTGCAGAGAATCGCACCATCTTGGCTCACACAATGCTCAAACGGGCTTCTGATCAAGAGAGTACACACTTTCTGGAGCATTTATCTTGGATATGGACAAAGCATGACTCGTCGGGCTATTCCTCCACTGTGGTATTTCCTACCCATCCTGCTTCTTCTGTGTTTTGTAAATAAACCATTTCACATCGATGATGTTTTATTTTTGAATATTGGCAAACTTCTTCCGTGGCAGGTGATTGGAACCCATACCGGGGATATCTCCTTTTTGGGCGTCACTTACTCACAGCTCAGTCCGTATGAGAGCACCCATCCTCCGCTGATTCCCTATCTGCTGAAGGTCATCACATGGCTTTACGACTCTGATAGCGCTTACGCTCCTTTTTGGGTGTATCATGCTTTTTTTCTGTTGTTTCCTTTCATTCTACTGGTTGAATGCTGGTATTTTAGCGTCGCGAATCGTCTTTCAGCTCTGTGGGGTTGGTTGTTGGTGCTGTCTCCTCCGTTTTTTGTCAATGCCACCAATCTCATGACCGATATCGCCATGCTGACTTTCTGGCTTGGCAGCATGTTTGCCTTGATTGATTACGCGGCGAGTTCAAAAGTGAAATCACTTATCAAGCTGTGGCTTTATCTCCTTCTTGCCTGCTTTACCAGTTATCAATCTATCTGTTTGCTGCCGCTGCTTTTGGCTTATGCTTTGCTCGTCAGGGGGAACCTGGTCAAGAATGCCGCACTCATTTTGGTGCCGTTTGGGCTCTTTCTACTTTATTTAATGGCAGTCTATGAGCAATCGGGATTTTTTCCGTTTTTGTCAAGTACCATTGATTACAACATAAGGACGGAGGTTTTATCGGGTTTCAGTCTTGAAAAGTTCATTCAAAAACTCCTTGCCGCCTGTAGTTTTATGGGGTTGGGCTTGATGATGTTCATGCTGTCCTGTATCCTTTTTTTGAGACATCGATTCGTGAAATCCGGTCTGGCGTTGATGTTGAGCTTTCTGCTCTGTTGCCTGGGGCGCTTTGGGGGCAACGCTGAAATCAGTTCAACGGCTGAATTCATTGCCATTTTTATTCTGGTTTTTTTCGCCATGCGTGCGATCGTTTTTATCAGTTGTCGACTGTTGGAAGCGGTAAAAAAATACCGCGCTCAACGGGTGTCTTCAGCCTTTGACTTCATGTGGATCTTGCTCTTCTTTGGTGTGCTGACGTACAACATTCTCTTTTTACCCTTTTCAACCGCAAGATACATTTTACCCGCTCTGCCGGGTGTGCTTGTTTTACTCTACAAATACGTTCAAATTCAGCGCTTGAAGGAAGTGATTGCCATTGCCGCAACGGTTGCCATGAGTTGTCTTATGGCAATGGTCGATTTCAGACAGGCCTCTTGTGACTGGGATCTCTTTCACGAAGTAAAAAACGAAGTGGATGTGATGTCCCATTTGTACTATTCGGATGATGCGGGTCTTTCCATGTACTTAAAATCCGAAGGGGCGCACTATCTGACAAGGGATACCAGAGAACTGCCTTCTGATCGCTACGTTTTAATTACCAGGGGTTTGGTCAACGCGGAGCTGCAGTCTGTTCTTGAGCCCGTCGCAACCTACCGATTTCCGTGTTTCCTGGGCTTGAGCCTGTTTAATCGCGATGCAAAAGCCGGTTTTTATCAGAGTAACGAGGGTTTGTTGCCTGCGGGGTTTGCCAAACAGTGTCAATCGGCAACCTTGTATAAAGTCAATGACTTTTTAAAGAGGTTTGGGGATAGTGAACCGATTAATTTATCCAATCCAAACTATGTGGGTATTCGCAGTTTCTGCGATGACAAGGGTGACTTGAGAAGAGGTATTTTCATGCATCCGGATGCGGAGATATCGTATCCCGTTCCTGCTCCCGGTGAGAACACCTGCGTGACAGGAACTGTCTACATGCCGAAAAGTTCATGGGAAGACACCGGCGATGGTGTTACTTTTCATATAGGAGAAAAAAAGGGTCATCACGTGTCGTGGTTATGGAAAAAATACCTCGATCCCAGGAACAATGAAGAAGATCGAGCCGGACACTCATTCAGCCTGCCTTTAAGTCGTGATTGTCAGGCCATTCATTTAAAAGTCACACCCGGCCCGGCGCAGGACTATCGACATGATTCCGCATTCTGGTTCTCTCTTGAACTGAAAAAGCGACCAAAATAAAGGTGAAAATCAGGGGAATATGCCCGGTTTGAATGTCGATCAACCGGGTTTATTGGTACAGCTATTGCAAACCTGATGTCAATGGAGCGTTACTTTTGGTTTTCATCATGCAATTGAAATATTTACCTTCGCTTATGAGAGTGAGGCAATACATCAAGAACTTTTTTATTTTCCTGCCCGCATTTTTTGCGGGTTCAATGAGTCCCGCTTTGGTTTTAAAGAACCTGACGGTGTTCACCGGCTTCTCATTGGTGGCCAGCTCGATCTATATTGTCAATGATTTGTTTGATATAGAGACTGATTTAATGCACCCTCAAAAACAGTTTCGACCCCTGCCTTCTGGAAAAGTTCACAAGAGATTTGCCGTGTTTCTCTCGTTGCTGCTTTGCCTCCTGGGAATGGGGCTTGTGGCGTTCATTTCGCCTGGTTGTTTAACGCTTGTCATGACCTATTTTGCACTCAATTTGCTCTACTGCATGAAATTGAAGCATGTTGCGTTGGTGGATATTTTCGTGATTGCCCTTGGTTTTGTCATTCGCCTGTTTGTGGGGGCGGGCGCTTCCCAGGTGAGCTTGTCCATGTGGATCGTTATAATGACCTTTTTGTTGGCTCTTTTTCTGGCACTTGCAAAAAGAAGGGACGATTTGCTCGTTTTGCAGGAAACCGGTAAAAAAGTACGCAGAGTGGTGGACGGCTATAATCTGGCTTTTGTGAACAGTTCGATGATCATCATGGCATCTGTCGTGATTGTCTCTTACATCATGTATACGACCACGGAGACAGTTCAAATTCGTCTGGATTCGGAGTATGTTTATTTAACAGCTGTTTTCGTTATATTCGGAATTGTGAGGTACCTGCAGCTCACCCTTGTTTACGAGGACAGCGGGTCTCCCACAAAAATTGTTTTCAAGGATTTATTTCTTCAACTCACGCTAATTGGCTGGGTGGGCTCGTTTTCGTGGCTGATCTACTTTTAGTTTAAGGATCTGGTTTTATGCAAAATCTCAATTGGGGACGTTACCCTTATTTTTCAGACTACGCTCTGCACCGTTTCAGAAATGAAGGGGAACTGAAGGGTCTTTTTAAAACAAGTTCCCGCATGATACCCATTGGAAACGGACGAAGTTACGGTGACAGCGCCCTGGCGTGCGATCTGATTGAAACAAGGCAGCACGCTCATTTTTTGTCTTTTAACGCTTCAACGGGCCATTTACGTGTTCAGGCGGGCGTCATGCTTGCTGATATTTTAGCGGTTTTCGTTCCAAGGGGATGGTTTTTGAAAGTAACACCGGGCACAAAGTTAATTACCGTCGGGGGTGCTATTGCCAGTGATGTGCATGGGAAAAACCATCACCGTGTTGGATGTTTCAGCGAGTGTGTGGATCATTTCAGGCTGATGCTCCCGGGCGGTGACATCGTTACCTGCTCACGCCATGAACATGGGGATCTGTTTAAAGCCACCTGCGGCGGGATGGGATTGACGGGTGTCATTCTGGATGCAGTCATTCAACTCGTTAAAATACCCTCCCATTGGATTGCGCAAAAAACCATTAAAACCGGGAATCTCAAAGAGACATTCGATGCATTTGAAAAAGCCGGGGATGCGTCTTATTCCGTTGCCTGGATTGATTGTTTTGCACCTGCAAAAAAAACAGGAAGATGTCACTTAATGGTTGGTGAATTTCTCAATCACGCAAAAGATCGGGAATTTAAAAGTAACGCAGAGCGATTGGGAATACCCGTTGATCTTCCCGCTGGCCTGCTCAACAAATGGACCATGAAAGCTTTTAACTGTGCTTTTTACAACAGGCAAATTGCAAAAGAACAAAAGCGCACCGTGTCTTTGAACTCCTTTTTTTACCCTCTCGATCACATAAAAAACTGGAATCGGCTTTACGGTAAAAGGGGTTTCACGCAGTATCAATTCATTTTTCCCAGGAGTTCAAGCTATGACGGACTGGATGAAATCCTGAAATGCATTGCCCTGTCGGGAAGGGGGTCGTTTCTTGCCGTTTTGAAATTGTACGGGCGGGAAAATGATAATCTGCTTTCCTTTCCCATGGAAGGATACAGTATGGCACTTGATTTCAAAATAGAGCAGGGTCTCTTTTCTCTGCTTGAGAAACTGGATGCCATTGTCCTGCGTCATGGCGGAAGGGTGTACCTGGCCAAGGACGCAAGGGTCCCCAGAAGCACATTTGAAAAGGGTTACGCTAAAATAGATCGATTCAGAGCGATCAGGAGGCAATACAACATGAAACAGACACTAAATTCACTTCAGTCGTTAAGGTTGGGACTTTAAATGCGTTTTGTTTTAATTCTCGGAGCCAACAGCGATATTGCGCGAGCCGTTGCCATTGAATATGCCAAAAACGGGCAAAATCTCATTTTAACCAGTCGGAAAAAACAAGACTTGCACAGTTTCGCCTCCGATTTGCGTATTCGGTACGGCATTTCAACGGAGGTTGAAGAATTTGATGTGCTCAATTTAGCCGAACACAGTTCCTTTTGTGATGCTGTGATCGAGAGAACAGAGGGGGTTCTGGTCGCCATTGGACTCCTGAACGACAATGAAGCACTCTTCCGCGATTTCAAGGCCTTGCAGCAACTCGTCGATACCAACTACACAGGCGTTGTCAGCATCCTGAATGAGTTTGCAATGAGGTTTAAGGCCAGGAAATCCGGGTTTATTGTGGCTATTAGTTCCGTTGCCGGAGAGCGGGGCCGAAGATCTAATTTTTTCTACGGCAGTTCCAAAAGTGCCCTCAGTGCCTATCTCTCCGGTTTGAGAAGCTATCTTTGTAAGTACCATGTTCCGGTTACCACGGTAAAGCCCGGCTTTGTTGCAACAAAAATGACGGAAGGCATGGACTTCCCGAAAATTCTGTCAGCCACGCCTGAAACCGTTGCCAAGGATATTGTTTCCGCGCAAAGAAAGCGGAAGGATCACATCTATTCGCCCTGGTACTGGGGCTGGATTATCTTCTGCCTCAAACGGATACCGGAAAGACTGTTTAAACATCTTGATATTTGAGGGAATGGTGAACACGTCCAGACATGCAATCGCCATTTTTGATTTTGATGGTACCCTGACTGTGAAAGACAGTTTCTTGCACTTCCTCGTTTCAGTGTTCGGGCGTTGGAAAGTGCTGTTGGGTTTGGTCTTTCAGTCTCCCGTTCTGCTCGGATATCAACTGCGCCTTCTTTCCAATGAATACGCCAAAGAGAAACTGTTTGGTTATTTTTTTAAAGGCTGGAGCGTGTCGGACTTCCAAAAAACAGCCGACCGATATGCCGACTGGCAATTAAGTGACATTCTACGGAAGGAAGCCATGGAGAAACTGGAATGGCACAAGCGGGAAGGGCATCGGGTTGTCGTTGTTACCGCATCCATGGAAGACTGGTTGAGAAGCTGGTGTCTCAAGACAGAGGTGGATCTCATTGGAACGAAAACAGCCAGTTCAGAGGGGCGCTTAACCGGTCAATTTTCAACAAAAAACTGTTATGGACCGCAAAAAGTCCTGCGTTTGAAAGAAAAAATAGAGCTTTCCGCATACAAGCAGATCTTTGTTTACGGCGATAGCAGGGGTGATCGCGAATTATTGCAATTGGCCACCCATGCATTCTACAGGAAATACAACTAGGAAGAACGCAATGGAAAATGAGAACTTAAAACTTCCGCTGATGATCTTGGGAACTTTTGGAGCGATCCTGCTCGTTCGAGTAATCAACCTGCCTTTTTTTTATGACGATAATGAACTTTGGATGCTGAATGCCTCCAGATTCAATCTACAACAAATCCTGAGCGCCTTTATTCCGGCACATGGCGACGTCTTCCTGGCCAATGTTTTTTACAGACCGCTTACCCATCTTTCATGGTGGCTGGATGGCATGTTATGGGGGGATTGCGTAGTCGGGTACCGAGTGACCAATGCAGCCTTGTATCTCATCAACACGTATCTTTGTTTCAAAATAGGACTGCTCGTTTCAAAACACCATGTCCGGACAGCCATGTATGCCGCCTTTGTCTTCCTGCTTCATCCAGCTCATATTGAAGTTCTGTGCTGGACCTGTGCCAGAGGGGATCTCTTGTGTCTCGCTTTTGCAGCGGCCGCTTTTTACTGCTATCTGAAAAAAGCAAAGCGTTACATGCTGACTGCCAGCGCGCTGTTTGCGCTTTCGCTGCTGTGCAAGGAAACAAGTATTGTGCTGCCCTTTGTCGTCGTGCTCTATGACTTTCTGGTGCGGGAGGACACCAGGTGCAACATAACGCCATGGAAAGATTGGGTACTATTTGGACTTGTTTGTATGCTCTATCTCTTTATGAGATGGCTGTTTTTCAAGGGACTTGGTGGATACAATCCGGGAGGCACATCGCTTCACCTGGAACTGCTTAAAAGCGGGTTGTTCACTTTGTATCACCGAATCCTGGAAGCTCCAATTCACGTCTTGTTCTTCCCCTGGCCCGGCTTGGTTGAAGATGCCGGGCGATATAACGTGGTGAAGTTCGTTTCGGCGAGTATGGTGACGATAGCTTTGGTCTTTTCTCTGAGGAACGATTTCTTGAAAAAACTGCTGTTGTTTTTCTTTTTCCTCCTGTTTGTTATGGTTTCCTATGCCCCCGGATCTGTGGTTGAAGTAACATCCACCTTGCAAAACAGCAGAATGTTGTACTTAACCTCCATGGGTGCGTCCATTCTAATGGGCTGCATGCTTCTTCAAATTCCTGTCAAGGGTAAAAAGATGGCCGAAATCCTGCCAGTTTCTTACATCGTGCTGTTGGCTTCAACTTCGTTGCTGGCCTTTCAGCCCTGGGAGAATGCCGGCAGAATTTTAGTCAAACTTCCTCAGCAAATCAGGCAGACATTCGGCAATCTAACTGAAGAGCAGGAAATTGTTTTTGAAAATACAGATCTGAGTTCTTATCAGGGCGCCCTGCTTTTTTCAACCACGCCAGACGCCTTTTCCAGAGCCCTTCACGTTGAGTTTAGCCAAAAAAGACCAAAAGCAGACTGGAAACACCGAAAGAGCGCAGAGAAGTTCTTTCCAGCCTATGCCCGGGGAAAAGAGCTGGGTGTGGACCTGTTTTATGCAAGATGGGATTTTGAAAGCTGGTCGGTAATCGATCAAACAGAAAAGTATCGGAACCTGTTCAAAGCCGAACAAACCAACCGGAAATCAACAATACTGGCGACCTATTCGGGAAGCGATATTCTGAAGAACTTACTGGACAGCAACCATGTGACACTCAATACAGCCGACAACGGTCATTTGAGCGTCAAAACAACCCGGAGAGACAACTGGCTGGCAATCAATATGCCTCCGATATTGCCAAAAAGGGTTGAAATTACCTGGTCAAGCGACTCAATTGACAACACAAGAGAATTGAGGTTCCGGCTCTTCTGGAAGACCAGTACACACCCGCAGTGGGATGCAAGTATGTGGGTATCGGAAGTCAGTCACAACACCTTGCCCGTCAATACCGTTTCCCTGCAAATACCCTACTCTGTTGAAGATCAATTGAATCACGGGACATGTCTCAAAGCTCTTAGAGTGGATCCGGGCGGTTTTATAGGCCAGCTAGAAATCCATCGAGTTGTGTTTTGGGATTAAAGGGAACAGGATGAGACGACGCTTGTGCTGAACTTTTCAGATTTGTTTCTGCGTGCATGGAGTTCCACATCATCGTAAAGAGCAGGTGTGCTTACAGGCGTTAGGAAGAAACGGCTAATTTGACGGCCAGGCTGCAGAGAACAACGCCAATGATTCGTTCAAACCAGATCAGGCGGCCCTTCAGCCATTGCAACACCCGGTCAGTTGAAAACACAAAAGCGACCGTGCTGAACCAGAGAAACGATTCAAGGCAAAGCAGCAGAAGAACCAATAAGACATCTGCCGTGGAAGTTTGCGGTTTCAGAACCTGTGGTAGAACCGACCCGAAATACAACATGGCTTTCGGGTTGAGCAGGCTGGTCAAAAAGCCGGTGGCATAGGCCTGACTCTTCTTGACAGGTGTTGTCTGCGATGGCATTTCTCCCTTTGACAACAGGCACTTGATTCCAAGCCAGCACAAGTACAGTGCACCGGCATAGGTTATGAAGGTGGAAAGAAAGGGCAGGGCAGACAGCAGTACGGTTAACCCGAAGGCGCACAGGAGTATGTAAAGCCCGTTGGCGCTGGAGATGCCGAAGGCAGCCATGACGCCGGTTTTTCTGCCGTTGACCGCTGAAAGTTTGGTCACAATGGCAAAATCAGGGCCAGGCGAAATAAGAGCTAACGCGTTGATTGATAAAACAAGAAGCAGGGAGACAGGGTCCATGGTGATTCTCCGTGTGTCTTTCAGGGTTTAACAGGGCAGGCATTTTACTGTGTGCTGACAACAGGCGGGTTACTTAAAACACATAGTGTTCCAGCGCTTGAGAGAAACCGCTTGCATTGTGCGAAGCCACCGTGTGGAACTGAGTTCGCAGTTCAGCGGGTGCGTTTTGGACCACGGCGGCATGGGGAGCCCAGTTTAAGAGGTCCAGGTCGTTGTAGTCATTGCCCACAGCCAGCACATTTGCGGGGTTGCAGCCGGCTATTTGACAGATTTCCCCGGTTCCCAGGCTCTTGGACACCTCTGGCGGATAAATTTCCACCCAGAGTGATCGATGGTTGAGGGGAGACGTCGTTCGGACGACATTGTACTGGTCAAAAGTTTGACGCAATTCTCGGTAGAGCTGCGGGCCTTCGTCCGAAATGATCACAAACTGACTGGCCGCGTGGTATTGGTCAGGAGTCCATGGGCGTGTGTGTTCCCTGTATAAACGGATGCGATGGGTGAAGTCGGCACCTGGATTGGGGTTTTGATAGTAGGCGAATTGGTGGTTATGGGGTGATGGATCCTGGATCATGAAATTCAAATCCCGCCGGACGAGTTCTTGCGCTATGAACTTCACGTCGGGAGGCTGCAACTGGAAGGATTTCAATACGGCTTTGGTTGACCAGTCCATGATGCCGACGCCCGAAGAGAAGACCAGGTAATCGATGGGAAAATGGGTCGGCAAGACGCGCTTCAGGGAAAGGTACGATCTGCCGGTGGCAATCACCCGTTGAATGCCGAGCTTTCCCAAGTGCTCCAGAGACTGCCAATCCCTTTGACTGACTTGTTTCTGGTTGTTCAGCAAGGTGCCGTCGAGATCGGTTACAACCATTTCAATATCTGCACTCATAACGAGCATAAGATAACAGAAACCTCTGAAGGGAATCCACCGTTAAAGACAAGCTTTTTAGATGAGTGACCGTGAGACGGTTAGAAAACACGAGCCTAACCCAAATGATTCCGCCACAGGAGCGTTGAAACACTGTGTAAAATCACAGAAAGATGGAGAAGCCTTTACAACCTTCAAAAATAGTGTAAAACAAAGCCTGTGTGTAGCTGGGACAAACAAGGCAAAAGCGCTAAACAGCTTAGCTTTCGCTGTTTTACTTTGCTTCCCGATGTTTTCTTTGAAAAAAATGTGCCAGTTATGTTACATTGAGTTTGTGATCCATTTTTTTTAACGGGTTGTCATGGAAATAAGAGTCTTAGGATCCTATGGAGGAAGTACACTAACCACTCGGTTAACCAGTTTCCTCATCAACAGTTCGGTTGCCGTGGATGCCGGTTGTTTAACCCAGACCCTCGAGCTCGAGGAACAGAGCCGCATAACAGATGTCCTCATTAGTCATTCACACATGGATCATATTTGCTCTCTGCCTTTTTTAATGGATAACATCTTCGGACAGTCGGAGCAGCCATTAAGAGTATGGGGTAGCCATCACGTGGTGACGTGTTTAAAAAAACACGTTTTTAACAATGTCATCTGGCCTGACTTTTCAAAAATCTACTATCAAGGTTGGCCATCCATTGAGTTTTGCACCATCGAGCCCGGGAAATCTTTTTCTATCAATGATCTCGAGGTCACTGCCATACCCGTCAATCACATTGTCCCGACCCATGCTTTCTACATTGAAGACAGTCAAGGTGGTTTTCTGTTTTCCAGTGATACGTGTAATACCGATGAAGTATGGGAATTTGCCAATTTGCAGGACAATCTGAAAGCCATTATCGTAGACTGTTCTTTTCCCAATGCAATGAAACAGCTGGCAGTTGACAGCGGTCACATGACCCCGGAGCTGCTTAGTCTGGACTTAAAGAAGCTGAAAAGAGCTTGTGATATTTACATCTACCACGCCAAGTCATCCTATGAAGAACAATTGCACCGCGAGCTGGATGCACTTGGCCTGCAGCACCTTCATCGGTATATTCAGGGTCAGGTTATCAGGATTTAAGCTCCACGTGTGCTGGTTTCAAATAACAACATTTCCCTGTGCCAGGCAAAAAATATTAACACAGACAGTTGAAATGGCATGATGATATCCACCTCGCTCAACGTTTGAGCTCGCTATCATACAGGTTGTATTTTTTGAGTTTGCTGCGCAATGTCGAGCGAGGCAGGTCAAGCGTTTTGGCTGCGAGACTGGTGTTGCCGTTGGCCTTTTTCATGGCCCAGGTGATGATCTCAAGATCCTTATGTTCCATGAACTGCTTATAGGATGGGTAGGATTCCTCGACGGCTTTTAATGGATTTGGAGTGGGCTCGTTTAGAGCGTTCCGCTCTCCCGGAAGCTGCTCGTCAAGGGGCAGTTCCGGTAGTGCGATAATGCGCTGCATGAGGTTTTCGAGTTGACGGATATTGCCAGGCCAATGATACTTTGTCAGCCTTGGCAATAACGCCACCGACTTTTGTCGAGCGATTTCGTTCCCGCCGTGTTTTTCCAGGAAATGGTCAACCAGCAGCGGAATATCGGAAATGCGTTCTCGCAAGGGTGTTACATGAATGGGAACGATATTGAGCCGATAGAATAAATCCTCGCGGAATGTTTTCTTCTGCACCATTTCCCAAAGTGAAATTTTTGATGCCGCGATTAACCGAATATGAATGGGTACGGGTTTTTTCCCGCCAATTCGCTGCACCTGTCGTTCCTGCAGGACTCGCAGCAGTTTGACCTGCAGAGCCAGAGGAAAATCATCGATGTCATCGATGAACAACGAGCCGCCGTCAGCCCGTTCAAAATAGCCGATGTGTTGACGATGGGCACCTGAGAAGGAGCCTTTTTCGTGGCCAAACAGTTCACTTTCAAAAAGGCTTTCCGGAATGGCGGCACAGTTGACGGCGATAAACGGTTGTTTGCGCCGGCTGGACTGGTTGTGTAGAGCGCGGGCAACGAGTTCCTTGCCCGTGCCGCTTTCACCCTCAATCAGGATACTGGTATCTCTATCTGCCACCAGGTCAATTAGTTCGAGCAGCTTTCGGGTTTGTACGGACTCCCCTATGATGAGCCTCTTTTCAAAACTCATGATACGAGCCCTTAGGGTCTGGTTCTCGTTTTCAAATTTGTGGATCTTTTCCAGGTTGCCGAGGCGTACCAGTAAGGATTCAGGTGAAAAGGGCTTCGTCATATAATCATAGGCGCCATTCTTCAGGGCTTCAACTGCCGTATCGACTGTGGCATAGGCTGTCATGAGAATGACCTCCGTTTTGGGGTGATGTTCCTTGGCTGTCTTTAAAATGCTCAACCCCGATGCTCCTGGCAGGCGCAAATCAGTGAGAATGACATCGAAAGAGGCTCCTTGAACGAGTTTCAACGCCTCTGTCCCATCGCCGCAGGGCGTGACTTCATAGCCTTCCTTTCTAAGTGTGTTGCTAAGGGTGATTCGGGTAATTTTCTCATCTTCGATAAGCAGAATTTTCATTGCGCTACTCCTCTCCCAGAAAAACGTGAAAAATGGCTCCGCCCGGAGCATTTCTCTCTATTTCAATGCTGCCGTTATGCGACTGTGCAATCCCAATGGCAACTGAAAGGCCAAGCCCTGTTCCCTTGCCCTGCTCCTTGGTGCTGAAGAAGGGATCAAAAATTTTTTCTATTTGATCCGCAGGAACACCCGGGCCATTGTCCTTGAATGTGACCACCAGGTGGGGTGCTTTTCGCGTTATGAAGACTTCCAGCTTGCCGGCATATTCCGAACCAGGCGCGGCAGCCTGTTCGGTGATGGCGTCAAAACTGTTGAGGGCGAGATTCATGAACAGTTCCTGAATCAATTGGGCGTCGCCCTTAATTCTCGGTTGATCAATATCCGAGATGATTTCATATTCGATGTGTTCTTTTTCGAGCTTGTATTCCAGCAGACTGAAAACCGTTTCCAGTTCCTTCTTGAGATCGACGGGACCTTTCATTGGAGCCTGTTTCCTTGCAAAACCCAGCAGTTTGCGCACGATCGTTTCAATCTGCTTCAATCCTTCGGCCGCAAAACCAAGGTACTCAATGGTTTGATGATGGTCTTCGGGATCTTTTTTAATGGCGTAAAGGCAGCTTTGAATGCCGTTCAACGGGTTGTTGATTTCATGAGCCATGCCCGACGCAAAACGCCCGATGGATGCCAGTTTCTCCGCGTGGAAAAGCTGCCTTTGTGCTTTCTCGTAATCCATACGTGATTGAGCCAGACGCGTTTTCAGGTTGTTGAAGCCGTGGAAGAGAATCCCAATTTCATCGTCCGAATCAATGGGCGATAACAGGATGTTGTTTTCGGGATCAAAAGCCTCCATCTCGTTTTTCAAAACATTCAGAGAGCGCATGATGCGGCCTATAAACCAGGCCAGGATCGCCAGCACGAGTACGGTGACAATGGCAGTGAGTCCAATTAAAAACCAAAACAGACGTTCAAGTTCAGCCTGTTCCTGATCCACTCGAATGCTGGTGGCTACCTGGCCCCAGTACTTCTGACCTGTTTGAATTGGCAGCAGCGTTGTTGCAATGTAACTTCCATCAGCGGTCTTACGGATAAAGCTTGTAATGTCTTTGACCTGTTCGGGAATTGTTTTCTTGTGTTCTGGGTTGCTGCCGAATCCCAGCCCCCTGCCTGCGATCACCTGACCGTATGCATCTGAAATGGAAATGGACACGACTTGAGGGTTGGTTTCCATGAACTCCAGGGTGTAGTGGCCCAGGACATCTTCCACCTGTTCAAAATCATTGGCATCTTTAATCATGGCATTCAGGACGCTGACCGAAAAGGCCCGTGTAACCAGTCTGCTTGACCGTTTCAGCTGGGTGCTCACAATGCGTTTGGACTGAAATGAAAAGAAGAGAGCCGAAGAGAGTAGAATCCAGGTCGTTGTCAGGCCGACTAAAATAAGTATCTTGGCTTGAAGCCCTGTTTTAGGGCGGGGTTTCGCGTTGCTGTGATTCATTGACTGAGCTCCGGATTAAATTGTCTGTCAAGATCATCGTATAAACGCTCGTCAACTTCCTGAAACCCCAGCAGGGGGTTGTCGGGTGGTGGTTCCCATTGTACAAGGGCTCTTTTCAGCTTCAGGATGAATGGCGTTTCATTTTCTTTCATATACACCAGAGGTGCGCTGGGGAAGGGATCGGAGTAGGACAGGACCTTTAATCCGTGGTCTAAAAACTGGCGTGCCACCGACTCGCGTACAACCCCTCCATCGTACTGTCCCCACAGGACCTGGAAAACAACGGTGTGGTGAAAGTCAAAGTGTTCAATGCGGTCAAGATCATTTTGGCTCAGCCCGTGAGCAGTTAGTTCGATTTCCTCGATCCAGTGTGCTGAAAAGGAGTCTCGGGAAGGAAGCGCGAGCTTTTGACCCCGAAGTTCAGACAGGGTTTGAACAGAGCTGTTCTGAGGCAAAACAAGAGCGACACGCGAGTAGGGCTCACCCTCATCGTTGACCGGAGCCACAAGCGGAATACAGTTAACCTCGCTGCGTATTTGATGGAAGAGATAACTTCCCAAAAAGGCGGCATCGACTTCGCCGCTCAAGAGCTGATCAACTGTTTCACCGTAATTTCGGCTGAGTTTCAAAACCACTCTGCATTCCAGCTTTTGTGACAACTCATCCATTAAAGGTTGATATATTCGATAAATCCGGCTTGGTGCGTATCTTGAGATAATGCCGATAAATAATGCGTTTTGATTCTGCTGGTCCTCAGAGATGTATTTGGGTGCTTCTCGTGTTTCAGCAGTGGTAATTGGCTCGTTGAGATTGGGAACAACGAGAAATGAAATCCAGATTGTCACTATACTGAAAATGGAAAAGAATAATACAACTGCTCGATAGATCACCGTCACCTTCCTTGAACACGTTCTGGCAATTTCTGTTCCTGGACTTTTTACAGCCGTTTTTAACGCATGATCTGTTTCAAGTTCGCGCAAACACGGTGCCAGATCCCAGCTGAACCTCGTCATTATACCCTGTCATCACCGATATGGCGAGTTTTCGCCGCATGAAGCGGTGAAATTCCGCCGGAACAGGCGAAATTTCACCTTTTTGGTTGCTGGTTTTTGCCCTTGAAGCGATCATAGTTTGCATTTATCTTTTGTTTGTTGTGTTTAGAGGGCTTTCAGTAAGCTGGCATTATCCTTGCCTAAAGCGATGCAGCTGCTTTGGTGGCTCTTATTTACAATTCAGATTAGTTGGAGGAAATGATGAAATGGACACGTGTTTTACTGGCTGGACTTTTTTTGTGCGGTCTTTGTTATTCAGGCGAAGCTGAAGAGTTAGCCGTTCATCACGACAAGAGTTATCTCATTTTCAAGTCAGGTAACGGACAGTACAAATACTGGCTTGACGGTCGTATTATGCTGGACTACGGGACCATGGACAGCGACAACGATTTCGCCAGTGGATGGGAAACAAGAAGAGCGCGATTTGCCATTAAAACCATTATTCGCGGCGATTGGGCCAGTGAATTTGATTTCGATCTGGCCGACAATGAAGTAGAAATAAAAGATTTCTGGATGGCCTACATTGGTTTCAACAACACCATTATCAAGCTCGGTAACCACAAAGTGCCCGGAAGCATGGAAGACTTGACCACATCCAGATGGACGACTTTTATGGAAAGAGGCTTACCAAACGAGTTCACTATTGGACGGCGAATTGGTCTCAGTTACAACAAATGGGGTGAGCATTATTCGGCTATGGGCGGCTTTTATGGTCAGGAACCCGGAACCGGAGAAGAAGAAGAGGAAGATGAAGAAGGCGGCTATGCTCTGCGAGCGGCTTTTGCTCCTGTTCGAACCGCTGATACCGTTTTGCACTTTGGATTCTCCCACACCAATTTTTCACCTGATGCCGGCGACAACAACAAACTGCGTTTACGCACGCGTCCTGAACTGCACCTGACAGAGAAACCGCTCAATACGGGTAAACTCAAGCACGTGGAGGATTACACCTACACCGGTCTGGAATTGGCATATCAAAAGGGACGTTTCTCGGCACAGGCTGAATACCTGGAAGCTAAATTAAATCGATCGAAAGGTGAAGATGCCAGTTACAGCGGCTACTATGCTTACGTAAGCTGGTTCGCGTTTGGCGCACAGCGGACTTACAACATGGATTCCGGAGAGTTTGGAGCCATTCGTCCTCAAGGGAAAAAAGGTGCACTGGAATTCGCGTTTCGTGTCAGTAACATCGACTTGAACGATTTTGACGCAGAAGTAGAAGGCGGTTCCGCGGATAACATCACTTTCGGTGTCAACTGGTATGCCAATGACAATGTCAAGATTGTATTGAACTACATTCAATCTGATCTGGATGAGTATGCCGATGGCGATGGCGATTTTCTGGGAGGCGACAAGCTCGACATCCTGGCACTTCGTTTCCAGTATCTGTTCTAGCCTTTCAACAGAGACCCGAACCTTTTGGAGCCTGTTAAAAGGATGGATATCCCGTTTCTGTACGAAGCGGGAAAGCGTTTAGCTTGAACTGATCCAAGGTCAAAACACACATACAACCTGTAAACTCAATAGCTGTTGCGTTACATTTAAAGCGTGTCAAGGCAGTTATTACGGAGCCAAATGGAAGCCGGGCAGGACAGAGCCCGCTTCCATTGGTCGGACTGCGTCCCCAACCAGACCATTTGTTTGGTTGTATGGTCGCGCATGATACAAAAAAGGAAATAAGGAAATGAGTAAAAAAAAGCCGCGATTCGAATTCAGAACATTTGCACGGGAACTGGGGTTCATTGAGCGCCGCATGAGGGAGCTGTCCCCTGTTGAACGCATTCGTGAGAGTTCTGAAATCTATATCATGTCTGCGGTGAACAATAAAAACAACGCCAAAATTCGCAATGATAAAATGGACATTAAAGTCTTTGTGACGGAAAAGGACGGCCTGGAACAGTGGAACCCCAGGATGAAAGGTACTTTCCCCATGTCAGCGGAACAAATTCAAAGTGAGGTTTTCCCCGCTTTTGGAGTCAAGGCGCCTGCCTTTAAGAGAGATGCCTACACGTTGGATCAATTCCTGAAACAGATTATTCATCCTCATAAGGATCTGTTGCCCGTATTCGTTCAAAAGCGCCGCTTTGCTTTTACCATCAACGACTGCATTGCGGAAGTGGGGGATGTCTATATCAACGGAGCGAAAATCCGAACAGCCAATCTGGAATCGGTTGACACCAAGGCGATTTTGGAAGGGATGAAAATGGTCGGTTTAGAGTCCTATAAAAATATCAATTACCTGATGGCTATCAAGAAAGTAACAGGTCTGGAACAGGGCGTTATCCCTTATTGAGAAGTGAGGAGAACCATGGGAAAAGAAATTGAACGCAAGTTTTTAGTGAAGTCCGATACATGGAGGGAATTGGCCAGGGGTGTGCATTATTGTCAGGGCTATTTGTCTTCCGTAAAAGAAAGAACTGTGCGGGTGAGAACCATAGAAGACAAGGGATTTCTTACAATTAAAGGTATTTCAACCGGAATATCGAGACTGGAATACGAATACCCTATTCCGGTTGAGGATGCCAGGGCCCTGCTGAACATTTGTGAAAAACCCCTTATTGAGAAATCGCGTTACAAAATTGAACACGGCGGTCTTGTTTGGGAAGTCGATGAGTTTTACGGAGACAATGCCGGATTGATTTTGGCCGAAGTGGAGCTTGAGAGTGAGGATCAGGCTTACGAGAAGCCGGACTGGATTGGCGAGGAAGTCTCTTCTGATCCGCGTTACTACAATGCCAATTTAATCAAAGAACCCTATACATCCTGGTGACATTTGTATTTCTGCTGCAACACGATAAGCGGTGACTTAACCGTTCAACCTTGTTGAAAAACAAGCGTACGCCTCTTGAATAAGGACACAGATATGGAAAAGACGGAGGGAAAAGCACCCGGTAAACGTTCATTTGATCCGCTGGATATGAATCAATACAAGATCGAGCGTCTTCCTGTACGCAAAAAAAGCGGTTTTGAGAAGTGGATGGCCAAACTTGGAGGACCTCTGGCCATTGTGGTGTTTTTGGTTATCAACTTCGGGGTTGATTTCTCTTTTTTAACCCATATCGACCCGGATTCACTGAACCCCGCGGCTTTAAAACGCTTCCAGGAAATTGGGGCTGATGCCTTCAGCAGTGCCAATATTTCCATGCTGGCCATATTCACCGCAGCGGTCATTTTATGGATTACGGAGGCTGTGCCCAACTATCTGACTTCACTGATTCTCATTATCGCGCTGGTTTTAACCGGTGTCCTTTCAGAGACCGATGCTTATCATCAACTGGGTCACAAAGTCATGTGGCTGAATATCCTGTCCTTCATTCTCGCCAGTATGCTGGTCAAAACCAAGGCCGCCAAGCGCTTCGCACTCTGGTTCGTGGTTCGCTTTGGAAAAAACGCAAGCACCATTTTTTTCAGCTTCATGATTATTAACCTCGTGCTGTCCGCCTTTATTTCCGCTACCACGGCCAAAGCAGCCATTTTGCTGCCTATTTTCATGGTGATCGCGGCCGTGTTTGGCGCGGAAGGTCACGGTAAACGCAATAATTTCGGGCGGAACCTGGTCTTGCAGAACCTCTTTCAAATAAATATCACCGCGGGTGGTTTTATCACGGGTTCAGGGGCCAATCTTCTGGCGGGAATGATGATTGCCGGAGCCATCGGACAGCCCGACTTCCTCTATGGCGACTGGTTTGTAGCGGCCTTTCCCATTGCTCTTTTACTCATTCTGATTGGCTATGTGGTTGGAACGAAATGGCTGTTCCCTTTATCTGAAGAAGAGAAGAGACCCCAAATTGAAGGTGGCATGGAACGCCTTCGCGAAGAGCTGGACAAACTGGGAAAAGTTCGGGGCGAAGAAATTCGAGCCGTTATCATTTTCGTTGTCGTTCTTCTGCTCTGGGCAACGGACGCCTTTCACGGCATCAGTAAAACAGCCACAGCCTTTCTCGGTGCGGTTGTTGCCCTGCTTCCCAGGGTGGGTGTTGTTCAATGGAACGATGTGGACATCCCCTGGCACCTGCTTTTATTTTCCGCTGGAGCTTACACGCTTGGAGCAGGATTGAAGGCCACGGATCTGGCGGCCTTGTCTGTCAATGAACTGTTTGCGGTCATGGGTTTGGATGACAGTACGCCTTTCTGGGTGCTCTATCTCCTGTTGACAGGGGCCATGATTTTCAGTTCGCTCATCTTCCAGTCAAAGACCATGAGAACACTGGTGTTCGTTCCCATCGCCATCGGAGCCGCGCAGCGGTTCGGGCTGAGTGTGGTCAGCCTCGCAGTGCCTGTGGCTCTGTTGATTGAACATGTTTACGCGTTGCCGTTTAACTCCAAGCCCGCGGCTTTACTGTATGTAACAGATCACTACAGCTGGTCGGACACCTTTAAATACGGTGTTACCATGCTGGTGATTGGTTGGTTGAACATGATTTTGATGGGTGAAACCTGGCTGCGTTTTTTGGGCTACACACCCAACGGCGTGTTCGGATTATTCTAGCGGCGCGATTGTTAAAAGATTTTTCTGTCTCTCGTCATATTGTGGTACAGTGAGTTTGTGAGCCCGCTGAACAAGATGATTGAAAGGATGACAAATGGGACTTTTTTTTAGAAAAACAAAAGCACTTGAACGCGATATCGATCAATTTCTGGACCAAATCGTTCAAGGCGCACTCGCCTTTGTAGAGGGCATCAATTCCTATCTCGACAACAATGAGACAACTTTTGAAAGGCACTTAAAACGCCTGAATAAGATGGAAGGTCAAGCCGATAAAATGCGACGCCGGATTGAAACGGATCTCTATGTTCACACATTGATACCCGACTCGAGGGGCGATGTTCTCGGGTTGATGGAGAGCAGCGACAAGGTTCTCAATATCCTCTCGGAAACACTTGCCCAATTTTCAGTGGAATCACCGGACATTTTGCCGGAACTGCAGGATAATTACAAACAACTGGCTCGCCTTTCATGCCAGTCAGTTGAACAGATGGTTCTGGCCATAAGAGCCTATTTCAGGGATTTACCTGCTGTGCGCGATGCCGTCGCGAAGGTTTCGTTCTATGAAAAAGAAGCCGATCAGACCGCTGAAGAAATTAAGCGGATCGTGTTTAAAACCGACTTGCCTTTAAGCCATAAGTTCCATCATCGCTACTTTGCCCTGCACATCGAAAGCATCTCCGACGAAGCAGAGAACGTGTGCGACCGCCTGTCCATTGCTTCCATTAAAAGGGATCTGTAAATGATTTGGTTCTTTTTAACCAGTGGCTTGTTTCTGGGATGGTCTCTGGGGGCAAACGATGCGGCCAATATCTTTGGAACCGCAGTGGGAAGCCGGATGGTTCGTTTTCGCACCGCGGCCATGGTTTCCGGGGTTTTTGTCATCCTGGGTGCCGTTATAAGCGGTGCGGGTGCCAGCCATACTTTGGGAAAACTGGGTGCCGTCAATGCCCTGGCCGGCAGTTTTACCGTCGCTTTGGCCGCTGCTTTGACAGTTGCATGGATGACCAAGGCCAAATTGCCGGTCTCTACATCGCAGGCCATTGTCGGTGCTATTATTGGCTGGAACTTTTTTTCAGGCTCACCAACCGATCTTTCGGCTCTCAACAAAATCGTCATGACATGGGTTCTCTGCCCGCTTTTAGCGGCCGGCTTCTCAATGGTCTTTTACCATTTGTTTCGAATCGTGCTGGGGAAAACAAGGCTGCATATGCTCCGGCTCGACGCACTGACCCGTGTGGGGTTGATTGTCGTGGGCGCTTTTGGAGCTTATTCTCTGGGAGCTAATAACATTGCCAATGTAATGGGTGTCTTCGTACCTTCGTCTCCCTTTCCCAGTGTGGATTTACTGTTTGTTTCACTTTCCAGTGTGCAGGTTCTCTTTCTTTTCGGAGCAGTGGCGATTGCCGTGGGTGTTTTCACCTATTCCTACAGAGTCATGACAACCGTTGGCAACGACCTCTTCAAACTAACGCCCATCATGGCCTTGATCGTCGTCCTGGCGGAGTCTCTGGTGCTGTTCCTGTTCGCTTCCAAGGGTCTGGAATCCTGGTTGATGTCAAAAGGTCTTCCAACCATTCCTCTTGTTCCTGTCTCGAGTTCACAAGCCATTATTGGAGCCGTGATAGGTGTCAGCCTGGCCCGGGGCGGCAAAGGGCTTGACATAAAAACCCTGGCAAAGATCGCTTCAGGCTGGGTTACCACACCTATCTTTGCAGGGATCATCTCTTTTGTGCTGCTTTTCTTTGTTAAAAACGTGTTTGAACTTGCTGTCTACAATTGATAGGGTTCTTTAGAAGAAACAAGATCAGAAACAAAAACTCTGGTGTCGTGATAAACGGCTCCCTGACCCATATCTGAATCTCTTTCCTCTACTACGGCATTCACACTGGAACCGCCAAAGAGCTTTGCCCAGTGCCCTTTGTGCGACACAGCCGTTCCCGGCTTCACGCGGTCGCTGATTTGGAGTTGAGCACGAAAGGAGCCTCTTTCATTCCACACCGAAACCAAGGTGCGGTTCTTGAGGTTTCTTTGGTCTGCGTCGTCGGGGTGCAGCAGGAACGCGGGGACACCAGCCTTACTGTGATTGGGACTGTTGGAGAACATGGAATTGGTTCGCATATTGCCGGCAGGGGACAGGAGCACAAGAGAACCGTCTTCTGGGTCACTTGCGGTTGAGGAGCTGCGATAAAAGGGATAGATTCCATGACCGTTTCTTTCTGCTTGTTCTGATGCAAATTCAAACTTACCGCTTTTGGTCTGGAACTGATTGATAAAGGGTTGAAAGGGTTCCGGCCATCCCGGTCTCATCCAGCCTTTTTCTCTCAGCTTCCTTAAATTGACTGTCTTCATGGAGAAATGATCTGAATTCAGGGCGTTCCGGATGAGTTCCTCGTCAGAAGCATAAAGCTCGGGTTGAGGTAAATTCATTTTTTTGGCAATTCGCCTGAATATTTCCGTATGCGGTTGGCACTCTCCTGGCGGGGCAACAGCTTTTTCGTTGAAATGGAGGTAGAGATGGCTGTAGGAATCGCCAAGCTCCGTCTGTTCCATTTGCATGGTGGAGGGAAGCAGGATATCGGCATAATCAGCCGTGTCGGTTTGGAAACAATCGATTACCGCGGTAAAGAGATCCTCCCGGCTGAGCCCCTTGATAACGCGGTTTTGATCCGGATTGGAGACAACCGGATTGGCGGCTGTTACGATCAGAGCTTTGACAGGCGGGTTGTTTTCTTCCAGTAAGGCATGACCCAGTCGGGTCATGACAAGCGAGCGGGCCGGTTTTTTCCGCAGGGAATCGCCGCATAGAGCCCTTTTATTGAGTTGATAGGTTTCTCCGGTTGAATAGCATATTCCGCCGCCAAGTCGATTGAAATCGCCTGTGACGGCAGGTAAACACGAAATCACCCGGCAGGCCTGACCACCGAAAGCGTGTCTCTGCATACCCATCCCCAGATGAATGCCCATGGGCCGACTGTCGGCAATCAGATCGGCCAGGCGTGAGATTTCTCCTTGCTCAAGACCGCAGGCGGCAGCGGTTGTGTTCAGGTTCCATTTTGAAAGGATTTTGTTTTTAAAGCCCTGAAAGCCAAGCGTTTTCGCTTCCAAATAAGCCACGTCATGGCGTTTTTTCTGCACCAGCTGCTGCATGATTCCCAGGGCGAGGGCACCATCGGTACCCGGTTTAATTTGGAGGAAGAGATAGGCTTTGTCCGCGGTTTTGGTGCGAACAGGGTCGATAACAACCAGTTTAGCGCCATTTTCATGGCCTTTTTGGACAAAGGTCCACAAGTGTTGATTGGTGACGAGTGTGTTGGTGCCCCAGAGAATGATGCATTTGGAGTGAACCAAATGCTCGTTATCCATGCCCGCGGCAGATCCCGTGGTGTAACTCATGCCCACATGGCCTGACACCGAACAGATGGTTGGCGAATGACGGGATGCTCCCAGGGCGTTAAACAGCCTGTGGCCCGCACTGTTGATGCCCTGTATCCAACCGATGTTTCCGGTTCCCTGATAGGGCCAGACGGATTCCGCTCCGTAGCTTGCAATAGCGGATTGTAAATGGGCTGCAATTTCGTGAACCGCTTCATCCCACGAAATGCGTTGAAAGAGACCTGCCCCTTTGGGCCCTGTGCGTTTCATGGGGTAAAGAAGTCTTGCGGGATGTTGCGCGTACTCCAGGTAAGATTTCATTTTGGAGCAGAGTCTGCCCTTTGTAAAGGGATGATCGGGGTTGCCGCGCAGTTTGGTGGCCACACCGTCTTCCACGGTGACAATCCAGGAACAGCCATCGGGACAATCTCTGGGACAAGTACCGTAAAACTCGCGTCTCACAGAATGGTTATTTTTCTTTTGATTCTTCATAGTGGATATCGCTGTCCATGTTCTGGTTTACAGGTAACCGTGTCTCAAAAAAAACGGATAGAGCATGCGGTCTTCAGCAGGTGAAAACTCGAAATAGTGTTGAGAGTAATTCCGCCAGGCATTCTGTATGGCTGCGGGGTCTGTTTCACGAAGGAGGTTTTGGATGAAAGGGGAATGGCTGGCTTGCTCGCTTACAAAAGGAGCGAGTGGTTTGTAGCTCTTTCTGTGGATAGGGCAGGGGCCGTGGTCTGAGAGTGCTTTTTTATGCGCCTGGGTGGGATAACCCACATGGGATTGAAAGCCGTATTCGGGGTAGGCCTTGGCAAGCGAGGACATGATTTCATCCCGTATGACTTTTGCCACGATGGAGGCTCCGGCGATGGCACTCAACCTGTTTTCCCCTTTTACCAGCGTTTTTGCCCACTTCAGGCGCGCAGGCTTTTGGTTGCCGTCGATGAAGAGATAGTTCCCTTCGCGGTATTCGGGAGCTGTTCGTTCAAACCCCAAAAGACTGGCTCGCAGAACATTGATGCGATCTACCACCATGTGGCTGATAACGGCCACGCGGATGCGGCTCGCATGGGTCAGGATTTCCCGGTAGAGTGTCAAACGCGTCTTTTCCGAGGTTTCTTTGGAGTCGCGGAGCTTCGAGTAGAAGGGTCGTGTCATGACCTGGTCGGGTGTCCAGCTCAGAGCGGCAGTCACCACCGGACCAGCCATGCAGCCCCGGCCCACTTCATCACACCCGGTTGTCATGAAGTGCCTGTAGGTCTGATCGCAGGGGAACCGGTTCATTGGGGGCCAGAGGGAGCGATCAATGTATGGTGGCTCCTTCCGAGAACAGCCATTTCTTGATGGCTTCAAGTGCGGAGTCGAGCTTCTCCTGTTGAGTGGCTTCCACAACCAGCCGCAGAAGGGGCTCTGTATTGGACTTTCGCAGGCAGAACCACCAATCGGGAAAGTCGATGCGAATGCCGTCGATGGTCAGTACCTCTCCGCCCGGGAATTTTGAGGGACATTCTTGCAACAGTTGATCTGCTTTGGTGGTTTCAAAATTCACTTCACCGGAAGGAACGTACCGCTTTAGCGGCGCGATTAGTTTGGAAAGAGGCTCTTTCTTCTCCGTCAGAATATTCATGACTTCCACCATGGTCAAAAAGGCGCTGTCCGCGAAAGAGAAGTCCTTGAAGTAGAAGTGGCCGGCAAGTTCACCTCCAAAGTGGCCGTTGGATTTTCTCAGCTCGGCTTTCATGAACGAATGGCCTACCCTGCAGAGGATGGGCGTTCCGCCCAGTTTTGTAACTTCTTCTGCCACCACTCTTGAACTTCTGACATCGTAGACAATGGGGCTTGGGCCTCTTTTGGTGAGGAACTGTTTTGCCAGTAAGGTGGTCAGAATATCAGCGGGAATGACTTCACCCTGGTCGTCCACAAAGAAGCAGCGGTCCGCGTCGCCGTCGAAAGCAACGCCGAAATCCAGTTTTTCAGTGACGACCTTCTGCCTCAGATCTTCCAGGTTCCTGAAATCGAGAGGATTGGCCAGATGGTTGGGGAAAGTGAAATCCAGGTCCCAATACAGAGGCTCAACTCGATGGTGTGTGCCCGCCTGGAAGTCCTCGATGAGGTGTCCGCCCATGCCGTTGCCGCAGTCGACCGCGTAGTGGAACGGATGCTCGCCTTCCAATTTGCCAAATAAAAAGTCAAGGTAAGCGGGTTTGTAGTCCTTTTGTGTGATCGTTCCCGGCTGGTCGCACTGATATGCAGCAGCTTGACCGGAGTTGACCATTTCCTCGATTTGTTTCATGCCTTTTTCATAAGTGAGGGGAATGGCTTTTTCACGGGTCATTTTGATGCCGTTGTATTCACCGGAATTGTGAGACGCGGTGATGACAGCTGCTCCATCGAAATGATCCGTAAAGCAGGCAAAATAACAGCTGGGTGAAGTGGCCAGACCCATGTCGGTCACATCGGCTCCCGCATCCTGAGCGCCGCGAATGAAAGCGGCCTGAAGACCGGGAGAATGCACTCGCCCGTCGCGGGCGCATACGATTTTGGGGTTACTGCCCAGGTACATGGCAAAGGCTTTGCCAATTTGATAGCCTACATCGTTGTTGAGATCCTGACCAAAGACACTTCTCACATCATAGGCTTTAAAGATTCCTGCCATTTCATCCTCCTGTGGGTATTGATTGATTTCGCATGGGTTGCAATTTGGAATTGATTAATTTGATATTCGCTTTTTTAGAAAAATTTCAAGTTGTTTGACACAGGTCGCTTTTATAATTTTGGCATCCTGATCCTGAGGGGCATTGGTCAAAACCTTTTCACAAACCTCAATAGCTTTGACATAACATCGTTGAGTCATAAGTTCGTTGGCCTTCTTCAACATGCCGTGTGCCAGCTGTCGGTAAAACACCTCGCGCTCCCGTATTTCTTTTTCCCTTTGCCTTATTTTTTTTTGAAGTTTTTTGATGAGTCCGTGTTTGGGAACCAACGCGGAGAGCTGTGCCAGAATGTGCCTGGCATCGGAAAGCGTTTCGGACTCGAGGGCCTTGTTGATTTGTTCCATTTTTTCCGCAACCAGTTTCCTGATATACGATTGCTTGGCATTCATGACCTCATCATCAAGTGTCGTCTCTTCAGCAATCGTGTCTAACAGCGCTTCAGTCCTGTAAATTGCTTCCAGCTCTTCCGCCGCTTTTTCACAGGAGCTGACTCTCTTGTCTCTGTCCTTTGTGAGCATCTTGTCAATGAGTACGCTAAGAGGTTCGGGGACATTGGAGAGGGGCTCAGGGTCTCGGTTAATGATGTTAATCATGGTTTGGCTGATGTTCTTGCCAATAAAGGGGTTTTTGCCCGCTATCAATTCATACAGGATGACACCGATGCTGAAAATATCGGCTCTGTGATCAACTTTTAAGCCGGTTATCTGTTCAGGTGAGATGTAATTAATGGTACCGATTACCATGCCCGACGTGGTCAGTTTGGAATTCTTGAAATGAGCTACGCCAAAATCCAGTACTTTGACATGGTCGTTGTCCAGAATAAAAATATTGGCAGGCTTGATGTCACGGTGAATGATCTCTTTACTGTGTGCCAGTTGCACGCCTTTGCATATTTGTTTGACGATTTTCAAAATGGCCTTGAGGGAGAGTTTGGGGTGGGTCTTTATGTATTCATCAAGGGTTGTTCCCTCAAGATACTCCATGGCGATATAGGAAATGCCCTTGTCTTCACCCACATTGTAAACATCTACAATGTTCTTGTGGTTCAGCTGCCCTAGAATACTGCCTTCCCGGTAAAAGCGCTTTTCCATTAACGAGTCGGCAATGTTTTTGGGGTTCATGGTCTTTATAGCCACAAGTTTCTTGATTCTGGGGTCCATTCCCTTGTAGACAATCCCCATGGAGCCTCGACCTATGATACCGAGTATCTGATATTTGCCTAACCATTTAATTCCAGACACAAATCACCACCGTACAATGCTGAACTAAACATAGCTTGCATGCCATCCATTGGCAAGTGTAAAAAAGGTCCTCTTACCTCAAACGCGTTTTTTGAACAGAATTGGAGCCGCAAGATGGTACTGTTCAGAGGAGGCTTTTTCAGACTATCGTTAGCCGATAAAAAAGCCTGCCCTCTGTGTAAGGGCAGGCTTGCTGGAATTTGAAATAATCCAGAAGGATGCTATCTGGAAAACAAAAATCCGATCAGAGCGCCGTACAGAGTTGAACTCCACGGGTTGGTCGTAATGGGGCATGATCCACTTGAACATCCAATCAGCTTGTAGTAAGCGAAGCCCAGTAGAGCACCACCGCCGGTGAAAAGAATAGCTCTTAACATTTACATTAATCCATTTACATTAATCCATCGATGACACTGGCTAATTGATCGCGTCCCATGGCACCAACCTGTTGATTGACCACCTTACCGTCTTTAATGAAAAGTAAGGTGGGAATACTCATAACACGATACTGCCCGGCTAATGCTCTGTTTTCATCGACGTTGACTTTTCCGATTTTAACGCGGCCTTCGTATTCAGCTGCCAGTTCATCTAAAACAGGTGCAATCGCCCTGCATGGCCCGCACCATGTTGCCCAGAAATCGACAACAACGGGGATGTCTGATTGAAGAACTTCACTTTCAAAGTTGTCATTATTCAATGTTAAAGTTTTGCTCATAGCATAGCTCCTTATTATTCAATTTCCAATAACTAACACAATATAACCAAGCAGTTGTATTCTGTCAACATCGACCACCTGATCGGGCTATATTAACACGGTCAATCACTCCTTATTGTAAAAGGTATGCATTCTTCTTGTGTGCTATTGATTTTCACTTGGTCATCACGGCTTGATCTGCTGCATGATCGGCTTTAGATAGAAAGGCTGTCTGTTCAGGTCCCTGAGCAATTCGCATGTAGAACGTCATGGGGCTTGCCATGCGTTTACCTGCAGGAGACTGTGGTCGTTTTGGATTGTGTTTGCTTTTTCCAGCTGTGCGGCTAAAATGGTGGACAGGCAGAAAGATACCGCAGCTGCTGTTTACAGGAAACTTTCTGGTGTGGGGCGGTTTAAAAAAAACTGTCATCAGATTTTATTGGTGACAGGTGTGCTACTTTTATTGTGAATTGACATCTTCCCGCCACCCTTCTGCAGCTGCCTGGTGGATAAGATGGAAAAATGGAGTTATAATAGGACAACATCAGCGAGGTCTTTATGAGAATTTTTCTGTTCTTCGTGTTTCCCGCCATTCTGTGGGCTCAGACATATGAAATTACCAAAATGGGTGTGGCATCCAAAAAGCCTTCAAGTGATGTTTTTATGAAGTACAAACCCATGGCTGACTATCTTTCGCGCAGAGTTTATTCCGATTTGGTGAAAGGCGATGTGAAACTGAGGATTTTTAAAAGCGAAAAAGAACTGCGTAAAGCGATCTTGCAAAAGGAAATCTATTTTGCCAGATTGACTCCCCAGTCTTATATTATGCTGAAAGAACGCATGCCAGGCTTGGGACTTGTTGCTGGTGAGCTTTTAAACCATCAATTTCAAAACAAGGGTATTTTGATTGTTCAAAAGGCCAACTTCGTTCGGAACTACAGTCACTTTAAATCCAAGTCCTTTGCTTTTGGGCCTAAGACCAGTGCTCTTCTGGATATTGTTCCCAAGTCTATTCTGGCGAGTAAAGGTCTGAAAATGAGCGATATCAAGCCGAAATACCTGTCTGATATAGAGAAAATCAAACATTTTGTGGAAGTAGGCAGAGTGATTGGCGGGGTCATTCCTGTACAGGCCTTGTCGGATGACGAACAGGATCGTTTTAGAATTTTCAGTGAATACTCAGCACCGGGAAATGTTTGGGTTATCACCAAAAATGTTTTCCTTTCAACACGAGAAAAGATTCAAGCGGAGTTGTTGAATACACTGGAGCCTCACGTCAGCAGGGTTCTGCAAATTGACGGTTTCGTAAAAGTGAATAACCGCGATTTAGATGAATTCCGGTCTGACATGAGAAAAGCCATGGCCTTTCACAGAAAATAACGCCGTTTTGCTTCAAGGGTGTTCAAGGACAACTGAACAGACGGGGCCTGCATTTCACGGATGGTAGAGAAAGCCGTTTTGGGTGTGGCTAATGAATTTGAGTTAGGATAGAATGAATTATGTGTAGTAGATTCAAGTAAAGGAACACCGTGGATCCAGGATAACAGGAAGTACTTTTGAAGATATTAATCGTTGCTGATGAACAAGCCCGTGAGCAGAATTGGTTCAAGATGTTTGACACACCAGACTTTGAAACGGAGTGTGTACAGACTGTTTTTGAAGCCAACGATTTATTCCTGACCAGCCTGGCGATGGGGCACAGCTATCCTCTGGTTGTCTTTCACCACGGGCAGCGGTCGGAAGACGCGTTCCAGCTGATGCGGTACTGGCGGGTTCAGGAACCGAGTATTGCTGTTATTTACATTTGTAAGGACCATAAAACCGACAGTAGGAGTTTGAAAGGCATTGGCATTATTGACTCCATACTCGAAGATGAAGAGCCTGAGATTTTACAGAACCACCTTCAGTATCTCTTACAGGGTTCAAAGGACAGGCAGGTGCTGGGGATCAAGCTCCAGATCCTTGAGGAACCTGCGAGTATGAGAGAACCGGCAGCAGCCATGGCGAAGGTTCTCTCGTTGATCGTGAATCAAAGCTCCATTGACGCAGCCGCTTTCATACAGTTCACAGATAAACCCGATGAGCCCATTATGCAGATTACCCAGTCGCTTGATATAACAGATCAATTCTGGCTTGATGAGCTCTGTGAAAATAACGAGCAGACCCTGATGCGCTATCTTGAAGAGAAACGCATGCAGGTAATGGATGAGCGCTACATTTTCCCCATTTACTCCAGTCGTGGATGGGAAGGCCTGCTTATTTACATTCTCAAGGACGATATGGGCGTCAAACCCTCCGATCTGGAGAGTCTGGCCAAGACCGTTCACCTCTTGTTGGAACGAGTACGTGTGAATGAGAACCTCGCCAGAAAGACCCACGAAAAATCCACTTACACTTCCCTTTTAAGCAATACATTGAAAACCAGTTTAAAAGAAAGTGCTCAGAGAATGGATCTCTTGCGCATGATCGCCAAATCCCGGCAGGTCCACGAGTTGATATGCAAGGCGGAGGATCAAATTTTACGCTCAACCTACTTGCTGGATGACATTATCGAGTTGGCCCGCATCGATGACGGCATGATGGTTCTTTTAGCCCAGCCCGTTGACTTAATGGATATTCTGAAGCGATCTGTTGAAAAAGTGCATTCGCCTGCGGAAGAGAAGAACATTGAAATCACCTTTGAGCAGTCCGGTGGTTTAGCTGTCCGCATGGATGCCGACGGCACCAAAATAGAGCAGGTTTTTTACAATTTACTGCAATTTCTGGTTCAAAACAGCGATGCGAACAAGAGCATTAAAATTAGGTTGAATGAAGTCAGCAAGGGCTTGATCTTTGTTAAACTGACGGGAACCCTAACTCTGCACCCTGTTGATGACCACAAGAAGCTTTTTGAAAGACCGGAGGCCAGTTTCCTGCTCGATGAAAATAGAGTGAGTCTTTATATTTGCAAGAAATTTATTGAAGCACACGAAGGAAAAATTGATACCGAATTCAACAGGGACAAGGAATTTTCTTTCCTGATTCAGTTCAGGATGCTGACGGTTTAAAAAAGTAATCGTAATTCCGTGCGATAATCATGACAGCTAACACCTTTGGTACGTATTCCTGAGTTTCACGAGGAAGGGACCGGGTTCGGTAAAGATACCAAAAATTTCGCTGCTCAATGGGGTTTGGAATTTGTCTTATGATATGTCTCAGTTTTGTGGGGCCGCAATTATAAGCCGCCACTGCTAACATGACCGAACTGCCAGAGCCAAAATCCAATATCAGGTACTTGATGTATTGTGCCGCTGCCTGTGTGGATTTGGAGATATCCAGGCGTTCGTCTTTTGAAGTAGTAATGGTCAGACCATAGGCTTTGGCAGTGCTTCTTCTCATTTGCCAGAGACCCACAGCTTGTTTTCGACTTTTTACCTGTTTTTTAAACCGGCTTTCAACATAAGCCATGTAAATTAAGTCAGGAGGAAGGTTGAAACTCTTAAAAATGGATTTCATCTCTTTCAGCTGAGCTTGTTTTTTGAGCATTTTTTGCAGACTTTGTCGTTCCTGCTGGTGGAAATAGGTAATTTGATTTTTTATTTCAGCCAAGAACTCGGGTGGAACGGAGTAGGTTTCGGCTCCGAGCTCTTTCAACAGACGATGGACTTCCCTTTCGATAAAATCATCCTCTTTACTGCGTGCGCCAATTTCATAAAGCAGGTTTTTTTCTATCTTTTCTGCTTTTTCCTGTAAAGAAATCAGTGTTTTTAAGTGCCTGTTAACGGCTTCAGGATCATTCAATGTCTGGATCTGTTCCTCTATTTCCAGAATGCGCTTGTCGATGTCGCTTTTTTCTGATGCAAGCCGCCGCGACTGAATGGTGAATCCCAGCATGAGGAGAACGACGGCGAGTACAAGAATGGAGATAATGTGAAAGTGTTTTTTGGTTTTCTTTTTCAACGTCTGGTCAATGGACTTTTCAAGAGCCTCACGCATGATATGCAGTGTTTGACCGCTTTGCTCATTTGGGTTCTTTCTGGCTAATCGGGCTTTCTCGACCGCTTCACTCAAGAGCTGATGTTTGTCTTTCTCAGGGGTCGAACTCTTTTCTTCGATTGTTTTTTCAAGGGATTCCCTGTCCAGGTGTATCGTTTGTTCAGGGTTCAGTTCCTGCTCTGTTATAAACAGAAGATGAATGCCTGTCAGGCCTAAAGAGATTCGGTCACCGTGCTGGATATCACATCGATCGATGGGCAGTCCGTTGAGAAAAGTGCCATTGGTGCTTGAGAGATCCTCGAGGGTATAGCCATTTTGAGATACGACAATGCGAGCGTGGCGGTTGGAGACCATGCGTGCCTCTTCCGATGGCAGCAGAATGACGCTGTCGTCCCCGCGGCCTAAAATGGCGGGGAAACTCTTTATGGGCCTTCTCTGGCCGTTTAAAATGCCGGAATCCCATTTTAACCAGGCTTTTTGCTCAGAAATCGTTCCACTCCTCTCCTTAATGTGCTTTCATTATACTCGAAAAACGAACTGACGAAAAATGAACTGAATTTCTGATTAGGAATTGATCTGTGAGCGGAAAGCGTGGAGGTGAATCCTGAAGATCGGATTTTGGCTCTTTCGGGTCACGGGGTGAAAGAGCTTGTTATGGCATGCCTTTTGACCTTTTTTTCATCTACCCGCTCGTTTTCAGCGCCTTTATTGCTTCAAGCGATAGACAGTGCTGAAACTGAAATAAACGGTTTCATCTGCAAGGTCGCAGGCAAAATCAAAGTGCAGCTGCCTGTTCCAGCCAAGCCCTATTCCCACATTGTAATGATCGATATCTTTTTTAAATTGATGAAGGAAGAAAGCGTCTCGTACATTCATATCGTTTCCCGAAGTGTAGCTTCCCTGCAGAATCTGGTTGTCTTCAATGTTGTTCAGCGGCGCGTGATAGGGCTCTTGCCAGTATCCCAGCCGCAGAGCAAGCGGTCGGCCTGCTATTAAATCGGAAAAAAGCCGTTCGATTCCAAAATGGAGTTCTGTTCCATCTTCAATGGCTTGTGTCACATCTTCCAGTCCATTGAAGTCCACCAGGTCATCCGTGAGTTGCGAATAAAAAATTCGCTGAACATCCAGCATGATCAGTGTGAAATCGGTTACCCTGTAGGCCAAGCCGAAAGACAATGCGTCGGGCACTTTAAAAAAGTGCTCTTTGAGAAAGTTATCCTGCCAGAGTTCGACGGTTTGATCTAATTGCAATGTGTAATCAAAAGAGGGCTGAGCTTTGTAAGAAACCCCTGCGGATAACCAGCTGTTGGGGTTGACCAGAAGCCCCAACACGCCTCCGACCCCGTTATCCTTTCCTTCGGCCAGCTGATCAACGGGAATGGGCTCTTCAATGCTGTTCTTCAGGAGAAGCGTTGAGTTGGCCATGTAGTCCATTTGACTGTAAAACACACTAAGGCCAACAGATACATGCTCTCCCAGTTTCCTGGCAATAGAAAGGCCCAGATCTTCCATGGTGATGTCCACACGATCGTGAGAAGGGAAAAAGTGAATTTGATCAACCGCCTGATCGAGTGGGAAAATATAAACCGTGTCGGTTGTATAATCTCTCTGCACATCGGCCTGAACCTGGTAAAAGACTCCCAGAGAAAAGTTTTCCAGTGGCAGGACATAGGAAAAGAAGGGGATTTGAAACTTGGAATTTGAAAAGGACTTGTTTTCAAATTCGAAATCGAAATCGAAGAGATTCTGTTGAACGATGTTGCCGCCGTAGAAGGGCACGTCGTATTTCTCATGTATGTATCGCGTTTCAATTGTGACAGAGGCCTTCCTGATCTGGATGAGACCGGCGGGGTTGGCGAGTACCGCGGTGGCATCGTCAGCCATCCCTGTAAAGGCGCCGCCAATTCCCAGTGCTCTTGCTCCGGGATTCGCAAAGTTGAAGTGCAGGTTTCGCGCGGCCCGATTGTTGTGTTGTGACAGACTCGCCAATGGAAAAAAACACAGGCTGAGGATCGTGATAGTTTTCAAATTGAGTTGCATGGTGACTCCTTAGTAACGCCATGTTCCAGACAAGCTGATTTTGCGGGTTTCATCCGAGATATCAATTCCGAGGTCGATCAATAAACTGTTGGAAAAAGACAGCCCGAGGCCTGCGCACAGGTGATCGAGATCCCGCTCAAATTGCTGTAAAAAGACCGCGTTTCGGATGCCAAGGCCTCCCGTTTCATCTCTGTAAATGATTTGAGGATCAGAGAGTGTGTTCTTCAGAGCGTGATAGGGCTCAAACCAATATCCTGCTCGCAGGGAGAGCGGGACCGCCATGTCCATTAAAAAATACTCCAGTCCAAAGTGGTACTCCATCGCGTCTTCCACCACTTGCCTGTTCCCGTTTTGTTCAAAGAACTGATAGCTGCTGTCGCTTAACTCAGAATAGAAAACGCGTTTAATTTCAGCAGATAACAGCAGGGATTCAGATGAACGCATGCTGACTCCTATGGCGGCATTGTCGGGAACACTAAAAACTGAAATACCTTCTTCCATGATTTCTAACGGACTCAACTCCAAATTTTGAAAGTCGATCTGGCTTTGCCTGGTCGTGTAGTCGTAGTCAAACGAAGGGTAGTGCTGGTACGTTAAACCAAAGCGGAAGCGATCATTGGGCGCGTATAAAAAACCCCCAAAACCACTGAAGCCGACTTCATCTCCGTCCACCTCAATTGTGGCGAGCGTTTCTCCAAAAAGGGGCTGCAGAAATTGAAATTCAGATTCCTGAAAGGAGGGCAGTTTCAGTGCGGTCTGACCGGTGTAGCTGAGCCTTGAAACTCCAACTGTGCAACCCACAGACAGCGTATCGCTAAAGCTCCAGGCTGCACTTCCCCCCAGTGTTTCCAGTTTGAGGTTGAGCGTGTTTTCGGTGGGATAGAAATAGTAGGTCTCAAGACGATTGACGGGCCTGATATCGTAGGGTACAGCGGGTATGCGAACAAATTCAGTTGAAAAATGGCGCCTGGTATCGGCTTGTTTGGCGTAAAAGAAACCCAGGTTGATGTTACTCAAAGGGAAAACGGCGCTTACAAAAGGTATGGATTTGTACTCGCTTGAAAATGATTTCGCCTGGAGGTCAAAATCCAGATCATGTGTTCCTGTCTGAAGGATCTCACCTGAGTGAAACGGGATGAGATGATCATCCTGAAGTGATAGCAGTTCAAAGGACACGGTTCTCTTTCTCAGAAGTGTCAAACCGGCGGGGTTGGCAAAAATAGAGGTCTGGTCATCTGCCAACCCAACAAAGGCACCGCCCAACCCAAGGGCTCGCGCCCCTGGATTGGTGAACTGAAACTGCATGTTCACATTGGCGATCATGTCATTTTGGGCCAGAACAGACCAGCCGCACAGAAAAAAGGATATCGCTAGAACTGTTTTCATGGGCTATTCCTTGTTAAAAAATATATTCTATAGTAGGGAATTGGAGCCGCTTTGTCAAAGAGTTTCGGTCCAGGAGTACCATCGAGCTTCCTTTTTCACCCGAATCGTTTGTGTTTTACTCCCCAGGTGACTTTTTGGGGGCAGCCGTGGCTTGATTGCAGGTGGAGTTTCAACCTGAACGAAACTGTTACCGCCTTCACCCGTACAACGCATGTTGACTTGATAAGCGCGAAAAAACAAACCAGCAGGAATGAACTCGTGGAAAAAGCCTGAATGTTGAGGGTGGTTTTTATTTCAGTATTACTTTAAAACCTCGGTTAGATATTTGAAAAGGGTGTCCTGGTCGAGGTTGTGAACTTCCAGGAACTCCAATCCGGTTAGAGCATATCCGTCCTCTTCGCAATCGACATGACGGACAATGGCTGTAACCTGGATGATTTCTGAGAATTGGGGAAGTTCGAAATCGACATGGAGTAACGTGCCGTTGCCGTATAACACGGGGGACATGCATTTTGCCCCGCCTGCGCAGATGTTTTGAATGTTGACTTGCAGCGCTGAATCTTCAGCTTCTCCTTTCTCTCGAATCCAAACGGCCATGCCTGTAGGCGTGTATCGTTCAAAATTTCTTTTTGTATTACCCATGGCTATACCCTTTCAGGATCGTTTCCATTCTGCATCTGCCCAATGGGGAGATGCTGGAAAAGGACCGTGTCTTTTTAGTTAAAAAGCAACGTATCCATTCTATTCCAAAAGGGCATGCCGAGTCTACAGGGTATGGTCAGAAATGTTTAAGCGAGATCATGAGCCTTAGTGTCGTTGACAGCGGATCTTGTCAGGTTGCATTCAACTCTAGCTGTAAATCGGCTGGTTTAATGCCGGGCCTCCTTTTTCTCTTTTCCGGTTCATTCAACGAATCCATCTGGCATGGTTGTTTATTCCGTAGCCGATAGCGCCTTCATGTAGGTGCGGTTCATATCCCCGCCAGCTGTTGTTCCGATTATATCCTGATCCGAATGAACGCTGATGTAGCAATCGGGAGCCAGTTCCTGACTGCTGAAGTAGTCTGAAACGACGAATGTGAAACGACACTTGGGCTGTATTTCGACATGGCGCGATTCCATTATTTCGCCTGTTGAGCTGCGTAACAGGATATCCGCAGCGGCCGTTTCATTTTGTGGATTGGTGAGCGCAACTCCTGTCCATTCATTTTCTAAAGCGAGCATGAGCGGTAAAATCAAATGCCGATTCGAGTTGTCCGTCAGAGTAAAACCGCAGATACCCGCTTGTCTGGTCCCGTAGAGTTCCAGGGCAAACAGGGGCTTGCTGGATTCAATCACGGCCCAGCTGGCGGTACCAGCCTCCAGAGGGAAGAGGGCGTCCATCGTACCTTTTACCTTTGTCTGTGGCGCAATCTTGAGTTCTTCGGTTCCAATTTGCTCCCCCGTGTTGGAATAAAAGGAAAAAACGGCGGTTGCCTTGGTGTCATTCGGATTTAAAAATGCAAATCCCGACCAGAAGACCTCCGTATCTGTAGGGATATGAGGGACATAGAGAAGGCTTGAAGGTTCTACCACTAATTCGACAGCTCCGCCATCACTGCCTTGTTTGATGAACATCTCAAATCCCGTGAGTGAATCGGTGTTGACGGATCCTATGGAGCAAAATGATTCCATACTTCCCCAAGCTTGGGCTTCTTCAAACTCTTGCGGCATATGGTCCTCCAGGTTCAGAAACTCAGCGTATTCGGGATTGGTACTGCACGATATGTTGTCACAAAGCGTCATGGATACGGACAATTTTCCCATGTTAGAGACAAAGGCATGGGTGTCCCAGTAGTCGGTCTGTTCAGCCAGGTGGGGAATGACAAGGGTTGATTGGGGAAACGGCTGAAGATAAGCTGCCATGGCGGCGGTTGTACTGGAGAGCTCAGAAAAAACTGTGATCCCTCTTGGCATCTCGAGTTCAATGAATCGATAGTGCGTCTTTTTGAAACCGGATAAGTCAACCAGGTGCTTGCTGTGTCCATGCAGAACGAACGGCTTGTTTCGTACAATGGAACCCTCTCTGCTCCTGGCTTTTAAGTGAATGTCGATCGCTTCATCCTGATTGCTGATGAGGTAGGTTCGTAAGTCCTGAAACCCCACGTTGCCAAAAGTTCTGGGGCTTGGAATATAGAGTCGGACCGAGTATGTACCCTGGGTGATGGCAAACGGTGCTTCACTGGTATCGCTCATACCGTCTGCATCTTCAACCTTGAGCATGCAAAAGGTGGACAGTGTATCTGGAACGGTCCACTCGTATGTTCCCGAGTTGGGAGCTGAGGCGCTGATAGGCAGCCAGGATGTACCACCGTTGACCGAGTAGCTTAAAGTTATGTTTTCGCTGGAGTTAGGAGTCCATTCAATGGTTTCTTTTGAACCGGTGGTGAAGTGTTCACCTCCGTCCGGGTAGACAATCGAGAGATCAGGGGAACCCGCTTCAAGAATTGCGAACACGGCATTGCTGGTGTCGCTGGGCGTTCCGCTTAAAGCGGAAACCCGCACCAGGCATTCAGTTGAAAGCTGGTTTGGAATGGTCCACGAATAAGAACCGTTGTTTTCTGTTTGTTCGACAATGGTTTGCCAACTGTTGCCCGAATCATAGGAAAACTCGATGTGAACACTCGTGAAATCTCCCATGGATCTCCAGCCGATGTCCCTGGTGGTGCCAGTTACCCACCGTTCACCGCCGTTGGGACTCACCACTGTGAGACTGTCGGTGACGGTCGTTGAACCGTCCCAGCCGGCTATTCGGGCCAGCAGCCACCAAAAAGCGGCACCTTTCAAGGCACAGTTCAGGCCTTCTGAGTGGGCACAGCGGTCACATTGGCTGGCAATGTCAAACCACTGCGAATCGGGGTTGGCGGCCATCCATTCCTGAGCCCAGTTGCCATCGCCCCAGGGATTGCCGTCTCCGTTTTTGTCGTAATCGCACCCATCGGTTGCGAATAGCGCGTTGTAATTGGTCGAGCCATCGGGATCGTAGGATTCGATGTCCGCAAAGTCAAACAAGTTTTTGCCGTTATTCTGGCAGAAGGTCCGTATTTGTTCGTTTCGTTGATGGAGATTCCCCTCCAGACCCGAACCATCCAGGTGGCCTGTCATGTAAATGAAAGTAACACCCGGGTAATCTTGTTCCAATTGATCCATGGCGTTGAGATAGGCGTTGATACCTTCAACGCTATTGTCACTGACACCGCCGCACCAGGACCATATGACCACGTTGCGGTCGTTTGAGGGATTGTTCAACATGGTTATCGTGGCATCGCGCCAGCTTAAATCGCCGTTATGTCCCAGGTCTGCCGCTCCACCCGCATTGCCCCAGTGATCGTTTAAAAAAACACCGGGTACAAGTCCATTACCCGAAGATTCATACTGGTATACGCCGCCCAATTCTTCCTCGATGGCCTGCAAGCCGGAAACAAGTTGGCTGCCGTGGGAGGTGTGTCCGTAGCCGCATCTCAAATACTCTTTAGCCTGGGTAATCCATTCTTGCGGGATCTGATCGAGGTTGGTACAGGTGTGGTCTGCGATGATTGCCTGTGGGTAGGCTGTGACTGCGATGAGCCATGATGTCAATACAAAAACCAATTGTGTGACTTTTATCATAATTGTCTCCTTGCAAAGGAATTGTGTAATTGGAATCTATAGTCCTTTATTCCCAAAATCAAGGTGAAGATGAATTAGATAAAGAGATGTGATTTGTGGCATAAATTGTCCTGAATCTGCGAAGTGTGTCTGTAAAAAAAAGAGTTTTTCGAGTCGTACTTTTCACACCGTAAGGGGTTTGTAACTGGCCCTGTCGGGCTACAAATCCTCGCTTGGAGCATCGTGAAGGCTGCTTTTTGATAATTTTAAATAGCCATTGATATTATCGCTGTGTATAATTCATCGTCCGGATCTGACAACATGCATGAGGTATGTATGATAATCGAGATTAATCAAAGCGAAATGACAGTTTGCAGCCATTACTTGCGGCAAACAGATGGGTCGCTGTCTCGACAGTCTGGAGCAGTATCGATGAGGAGACATTTATGTGTAAAGAATTTCCAGGAAAAAAACTGATATCCACCATTTTCATTTTCATAGGCTTCAGTTTTTTTAGTTTAGGGCAAACCCCGCAAACGGGTAACGGAACACCTGACGAAAATTTCTCAGGCGAACAATTTTGTTTTGACATAACACTTACCAATACAGGTGATCCGGGATATGGCCCTTACCACCGGCTGATCCTTCCGCCTGACCTGCAGTTCAATTCTGCTTCATTTCTGGGTAACGGCATAACCGTCTCCGACATCGGTGTCTTTGGACCTGCTCCCAACAACCATTTGACCGATCCCAGAACGGGAACCGAGGTCACAGGTGATCCGGGCAGCAGGTTGTACCTGTTGATTCTTCCAATGGGGTCAATTGTCGACGGCGGTCCCTCCATTGATATTAATGTATGCGCCACCATCGATGTGAATGCCGAAATTGGCACACCACTGCCTGTATCAGTCCAGACCGTATATGAGTTTGGTGATACCGCCACGGGAACCAACGGTCCCATCGAGGGCGCGACGGTGGTTGAGTCGGTAACGCCCACGCTGGTGCTTTTTACCAAGACAAACGGTCGTCCGGAAAGTGAATTGCCGCCCGGTCCCTCTTTCCCTGCTACTTACACACTTACAGTCGATGTCGCCAACGGCAAAACCATTGACAACCTCGTAATTCAGGATATTCTCGATGCTGCTCTGCAATTTGTTACAGTGAATTCCGCGCCTGGCTGTACCATAGAAGGGTCACCAAGTACCACGTCGCCCGGGGGTACCCTGACACTGGAACGTGCCAGCCTCACAGGAGCCGTGGGCCCTGACTTAACCATCACTTACACGGTCTATGCCACCGACATTCTGGATGAAACGACTTGTGATGAACGTGTGGTCACCAACGACGCCTCTCTCAATGCCAACTACGATGGAAGCGCCATTACCGAGGTTTCCGATCAAAGTGACATGAACGTCGAGCACCTGCCTATCCAGAAAGGTGTTTCTCCCGGTTCGGCCATTCCCGGTCAGACTGTCACCTTCACCCTCAATTTCCAGGTGACTGAATACGGAACTTGTAATGCGCTTGTCATAACGGATACACTTCCCGATGGTTATACATTCGATGCTCACCAGAGTTTTAACCTGGGCACCATTACACCCACTGTAACTGAAGCTCCAGCAACCGGCATAACGACGGTCATTTATGATGTTACTGCTGCTGTGGGTAATTTGTCAGGTGCGACTACCGGAACCATTACCTACACCGCAACCATCGATCAGACTTATAACGATGGCACACTTGTTCTGGCTTCGGATGCTTTGACCAACTCGGTGGAGACCAGCTTTGGCCTGACGGCTGGAGCTTCCGCCTGTTCCGATGATTCAGGGGCTACAGTGACCATAGAACCGGTTGAGATCAGCAAGGAAATTGTCAACGTACAATCCCAGTATCACCCGGGAGAAATTGTAACCTACAGGCTGACCATGACGGTGCCTTCAGGTGATACCGAAGGTATCTACTTTGAAGATTTCTTTCCTTTGCCCGTTTTTAACGTCAACTCTCTGAACCTCACCTTTGGCAGTGGTGACATTCGTTACGCACCCACCAATACGGTCACCTTTGCTCCAAATGACGAACCTGACAGCATTACGATCAATGCTGCTGAAAACTCGTTGCGCATTGAATGGCCGGATATCCACACCACGGCTCCCCAAACTCTGGCTGTCGATGTTGACATCGCCATTGAAAGCGATCCTTTTGCCGACAATCTGTTTTTGACCAACCTGCTGCAGGTTGGCTCTGAAAATACCATAGGCGATCAGGCCATCGGTATACAGCCCATACAAATTCAAGTCAGGGCACCTTCACTTGAAATGACGAAGGGTGTCAGTGATACAGATAACCCCAATTCAAGTATCTCACCAGATCCGGCGATTTTGCCCGTCAATGGTAATGTGACCAACTCCGATGCCGGCGATACGGTGACCTTCGTCTTGACCACCGAGAACACGGGCGGAGCGCCAGCCTACGATGTGATTATTTCTGACGCTGCTGTTGACGGACTCACCGGCTGCAGCATTGTTTCTGTCCAAGACAGTCGCGGTCGTGCTATTGCTTATAGAGATCCCTCAGATCCCAATGTTGCTCCTTCACCTCCCAGCCTTCCCGTCCCAACCGATCTGAGTTCAGGTATTCTGTTGGATGAGGCGGTGGATCCCAACCGTGAATTCTTCATCGATGCCACGCTCTCAGCGGTCTTGTTTAATGATGGAGGCTTACCTTCGGTTGTCGATCAGGGAGATGTGTTGGAATTTACCACCACCATTTTGAATGACGGTGGTGCTGTTACAAATGCTATCTACCAAATTACGATTCCCGTTGGTATGACTTATGTAGCCGGCTCACTCACCTCCAGCCAGGGAACCACAAACGATATAGGGGCCCCCGGACTGAGTGTTGACATCGGTGCGTTAGCTGATGAACAAGTGGTAACAATCACTTTCAGAGCAACAGTGGATGCCACTGCTGGTGCTATTGATTTTCAGGGTACAGTCAACTCCGATCAGACCAATCCTGAACAAACGGATTCAAACGCCGATGACAACAATGGAGATCAAGTTACAAGAATTACCGTGGGTTCCGCGCCCCCTGCTCCGGCAGGCCCTCCGGTGCTTTCCAGCCACACCATCCTGGTAACTTACCAGTGTTCTTTGGACAGCGATGTTGAACCCGGTCAGAACATTCTCAACACAGGCAGTGTCACCTGGGCATCCGGTTCAGGCGAAACGCCTTTTGATCCCGTAACCGAAGACGCAACCATTGCGGTATCTCAACCGGGTCTCGATAAGTCGCTTACCACCATTACCCCTGCTTATGCCGGCAATCTGACGGAAGCGCACATTGGTGAAATACTTACCTACACCGTTGTCGCCACCATTCCCGAAGGCGTCAGCAACAGTGTTCAGTTTAGCGATGTACTCGATGAAGGATTGGCTTTTGTGGGTGTCGTTTCCATCACCGCGTCATCAACCGATGTCTCTACAGATGTGGGAACTGGATTCCCCGATGTTTTGGCTGGCGCCACTATTTCACCCGAGCCCGCAGCTGGAACAGGCCATCAGCTGGACCGCCGCCTGGAACTCGACTTTGGAACACTTACAAATGTCAATACAGACAACGCAACTCCAGAAACCATCACCATTGTGTATCGAGCCAGGGTATTAAACTGGAGCGGCAATAGCCGTGGTGACACAAGAGGTAACACCGCTACCTGGGTATGGGATGATCCCAATCAGTCTGGCAACACATTGAGCGTCAGTGACTCCGCTGCCGATATCACCATCATCGAGCCGGAGCTGCAGGTAGTGAAATCTTTCAGCCCTGCTACCGGAGATGCTGGCGACAGCGTTACCGTTACGTTGACCCTTTCCCATACGGCCGATTCCAACGCCGACGCATTTGATGTCAGCCTCGAAGATGTTCTCCCCGCAGGTTTGACCTATGATAGTGGGTTCTCTACTGGTGGTGAAACGCCTACTACAGGGCCATCCGAGTCAAGCGGCACCATTTCCGCAGGATGGGAAACCCTTGCTCAAGGTGCAACAGCCACCGTGAGCTTCAATGTAACCATCGGTTCAAGCGTCAGTCCCGCAGCTGCAATTGACAACCAGGCTACTCTTGAGTGGGAAAGCCTCAGTGCTTCCGATCAACCTCTTGATACTCCGCCCAATAACACCCTGGGTGTTGAGAGAACGGGCGACACATCCGACCCCGGTGGCACAGCCAATACCTATACACATAACGGTAGTGCCACTTTCACGATTAACAGTGCTGCCGTTTCCAAGGCCATTCAGGCGATCAATCCCGGTCCCGCAGCGCCAAATATCACTGCCGGTGACACGGTAACATATCGTTTAAGTGTCACACTGCCGGAAGGAACCACTCCTGATCTGGTACTGACCGATGTTCTGCCTGCCGGCCTCGTTTATCAAAACGCCACGCTTGATACAACCGGATACAACGGTACGGTTGCACTCGGTGCGGTTACCAGTGACAACAACACTGCTACCGGAGAAACCGTTACCATTCCATTGGGAACTGCTGTTACGACAGGTGATAACATTACAACCAACAACACCTTTTTCGTGGATGTCACGGCTCTTGTAGATGGTTCCCTTGCTGTGAATAACGGACTTCCCACTGTTCAAAATAAAGAGAACAGCGTTTCACTGGATTACACAGGGAATACAGGAACCATCACGGGTACTGCTTCCACCAGTTTTGGCGAGCCTGAGCTGGACGTTACAAAAACCATGTCGCCAGACAGCGGTTTGTCTGCTGGTGACGAAGTTACAGTAACCATCGTGGTTCAGAACACCGGAACGGCTCCGGCATACGATATCGAGGTTACCGATGTCATTAACGACAATAGTGAAGACTTGTTCGATGCCACTACGATAGCTGAAGGCACAACTCCTGCAGGTTATACCTACAGTTACTCAAATCCAACCGTAACGTATACCGCTGCAGCCAATACACCACTTGCTGTTGGAAACAGCGTGACCTTTACCTTTACCGGCACAGTCCGATCCGATGTCGTTACCGGATCCTCTTTTGACAATACGGCAACCGCTGTTGGTGACAGTCAGGATGGAACCGTAACGGGTGAGCGGACTGATACGGATTCAGGTACGGACACCGTTTCAACCACAGCCGTGACAACCGGAAAAACGTTGATCGGTTCATCAGAGTCCTGGACGAGCGATACAGCGCCTATTGAAGCGGCTATCGGTGAAGTTCTGACTTACCAGGCTGTTTTTGAAATTCCTGAAGGTGTTACTCAGGATGGCAGTATAAGCGGTAACGCCATTATTACCGATACATTGCCTGCCGGATTCCAGTTTGTGACTGGCACTGCCACCATTCAGGCTGTGGTAAGTACCACAATGACAGGAGCCAATTATGGCAATCTTCCCTTGTCAGAAACCTCCATTATACCCAATGTCAATGGCCAGGTTCTGGAATTCAATTTAGGCGATATCACCAATAGCGATAATGACGCCGATGTGGAGACCCTTGTTCTGAAGTACGATGTTCTCGTTCTCAACAACGCCGACAACAATCGAACCAATGAGAAAACAAATACCGTTTCCTTGAATTACCTCAATACAGATAATAACCCGCAGAGTATTACAGATACAGTCAGCTTGAACATTGCCGAACCCGACCTGAGTCTCAGCAAGTCAGCCGTTCCCGCTACCGTTACAGGTGGTGCAACCGTTACTTTTACGGTTGTTTACACCAATAACGCTGGTACCAATGTGACCCGGGCCTGGGAGCCAGTCATTACCGATACATTGCCAGCTCGTTTTGTGGCTCCGTTCACCGTGACCAGCGCCACACACAGTATGCATGGCGACGTGTTAACTTGTGCCACTTTTACAGGTAACACACTGACCGTTGATCCTTCATCCTGCCTTGCTGCGAATAACTATCTGGCGCCCGATGAAAACATTACCGTGGTCTACACAGCCCAGGTCGACCCCGCTATAGGCTTTGAAGAATCCGAAACGAACACCGCCAACGGTACGGCCACCAGTTTGCCCGGAACCAATGGAACAGGTGATGCAACACCCGGTGCTGCCGGCGATGCAGATGGCGAGCGAACCGGTTCGGGTACTGGAGTCAATGACCTGAACGCTACGGATACCGCGACTGTTACAGCAGGTGCGCCGACGCTTTCGAAAACCGGTGATACCAATCTCCCGATTTTGGGAACAGCCACCATGACCATCACGGTGGGAGTACCCGTTGGAACAACAACTAACTTTGTTGTAACCGATGATCTTCCCGCTGGGTTGAGCTACACAGGAGCCACAATAACCATCGACACGCCTGCGAGTAATTTCACGGCGTCAAACAGTCCATCGACAACACCCGGTGCTGGAACCGATCCTCTGATATTTGATTTTGGTACGGTTTCAAATGGTGGTTCTGCGCAGACAATTACCATTTCCTACGAAGTGGAAGTGGACAACGTCCTGACAAATCAACGCGGCACCATTTTGACAAACACGGCAACGTTAACCTACGATGGGCAGTCTGCCAGCACCATCAGCGATACAGCCACCGTTACGGTCATCGAACCCAATCTCGATATGACCAAAACAGTCACCGCTGGAGCCAGTGGCAGTGATGCGGGTGACACCATTTCATATCAGGTTACAGTGACCAACACCGACATAACGGCAACGGCTTATCAGGTGGATGTAAGTGATATTCTTCCCGACGGTCTGCTTGGCGGATCGCCGACGTTCTCAAACATTACATTCGATGATAACGGTGGACAGGTCGTCCTGAATGCTGGCGGTACAGTCACCCTTAGCGATGCCTCTATTTCAACCACGACCAACACCAACGATACCCTCTCCTGGGCATTGCTGGATATTCCTCCGAGTGCGACTTTCACCTTTTCTTACGATGCCGTTCTCGAGAACGATGTTGTCGCCGGATCCACGTTGACCAACCAGACCAGTGCGGATTACAACAGCCGCTCCGATGGAACGGGTCGCGATAATTCGGATGATGGTGATGACGACGATGATTCGTTACTCAACAACTACGGAGATGGTGCCAGTGCTGATATTACAGTGGCTTCCAATCTGTCTATTCAGAAAGCACTCAATAGTGCCCATGCGGATAACGATTTCTCCATTGGAGATCTGATTACCTTCGATATCCGAGTGGACATGATTGAAGGTGTTCTTCAGAATGTGGTGGTCACAGATACACTACCGGCATCGCTGACCTTTGTAGGTCCTGCGCGAATCGTTGCCGGACCACACATTTCATACAATGGCACGCCCGACTTGAGCACGACGAGTTATGAACTGGGCAATGTCACCAATGCAAGTGACGGCGATGCGACGAACGATTACTTCATCATAGAAGTTGACGCAAGAGTTGCCGATGTCGCTGCCAACGCGAATGGCACGACGTTGCAGAACTCCGCGTCGGTAACCTCCGACAATGGCAATGCCGGTCCTTCAACGGTAGATGTCGATATCGTGGAACCCAGTCTTGTGGTGACCAAGGTAGCAGATGATGTAACCCCCTCACTGGGCGACAGTGTTACCTTCACCATCAACGTCAGTCACGATGCCTCCAGTACGGCCGATGCCTATGATGTTGTCCTGACGGATGCCATCCCTGCGGGTTTGACCTATGTTACCGGCTCCTTTAGCGGTAATGGCAGTGTGGATGAAACCAATCCGGCCAGCCCCGTATTCACTCTCGGTACCATACAGCTTACCGAGACAAGGCAGTTCTCATTTGACTGTACCGTTGATTTGAACGCCACCGTCGGTCAGGCAATTACCAACACCATTAGTATGAGTTATGACTCGCAAGCAGGTGATCCTGCCGTAGAGCGTCCCTATACCGGTTCTGCGACTACGGATATCACTCCGGGTACACCCGCCGTGATCGATGCCCAGAAGACGGTTGCATTGGCTGTGGACAATGGCACGCCTGACCAGGTGGATCCCGGCGATACACTTGAGTACACCGTTACCCTGACCAACGGCTCTTCGCCGGTTACAGAGATTGAATTCACAGACGCTATTCCCGTCAATACAACCTATGTAGCGGGAAGTCTGACCATTAGCAGTAATCCCGGTGGTTTAACGGTAACCACTGATGACAGCGGTGATCCGTTGGTTGTCAACATCGATTCAATGCCTGCTGACGGCGTTCTTGAGCTGACGTTCAGAGTGACCGTCGACAGTGGTACGCCTGAGGGCACAGTCTTGTCCAACCAGGGCGTTGTAGACAGCAATGAAACGGTTCCAGAGCCCACTGATGAAGACGGCCTGGATGAAAACGGCGATCAGCCTACCGATGTCACCGTTGGCGGCCCATCTGCGGTAGAAAACAGTCTCTATGTTCAAAAACTGGTTGAATGGATCGATGACACCGATTCAAACGGTTATGTCTCTCCGGGCGACACACTCCGCTACCATCTGGTCATTGAAAACATAGGCGATAGTCAGCTGACGAATGTCTCTGTAACCGATACCATTCCCGCTGGATTGACGTTTGTTGCAGGAACTGCCACGATACCCAACTCACCTCCCAACAGCATCTCTGTTTCGGGTCAGGCACTTACCATTAGTATTCCTGCCCTCAATCCTAGTTTGAGAGAAACTCTGGTGGCACAATTCGACGTAACCATCGACAGTTTTGCCGCCGGTGTTACCGAACAGACATTTGTCAACCAGGCAGATACCGACTCCGATCAAACGGATCCCGGACAATCGGACAGCAACGGGAACCCGGAAGATGGCGATCAACCTACCAGTATCACAGGTTACGACGGTACTCCAGGTTCTCCTGAACTGGACGTGGAAAAACGCTGGTCTCTGTTCAACGATGTCGACGGTGATGGACTGGTCGATCCCGGTGATACACTTCTGTACACCATTACCATCCAAAATATCAGCGGTGTGGATGCCAACGATGTTCGTCTGACGGATCCCATTCCCGTGAACACGACTCTCGTCAGCGGTACGGTCTTAACCGATCACGGTGTTGTCGTTTCAGAAAGTCCCATTTCAGTCAACATTGGTACGGTTTCACCGGGCGGTCTGGTAACCGTTACCTTCCAGGTGACTGTTGACGGATCCACACCAGATGGAACCATCATAGCCAACCAGGCCAACGTAACAGGTGATGACGGCATTGACGAGGACAGTGATGATAACGGCAGCGACGATGACGGAAACAACCCAACCCTGACACCGGTTGATACAGGTGGCGGAAGTTCTTCAGGTACGCCTGGTGGATTGACAAAAAACCTGACCGCAACCAGTGAAGCGGGAAGTCCCGGAACAGAGACTTTTATTGGTGAAATTCTAACCTATCAGGTCAGTTTCAACGCGCCGGCGGGAACGCTCAGTGAGTGTTCTCTGGTTGATACCCTGCCTGCAGGCCTGAGTTATGTTGCCGGATCTGCCTCGCTGAGCCGAACCTTTGAAACAGGTCTCATCTCAAGCGAGAATCCCGGCGATATCAATAATACCGCTGCCGGAACCTTCACTCCGTTAGCCGACGGAACAGAGCTTGAACAAGCCGGTCAGGATCTCATCTTGTTCCTTGGAGATATTACGAACTCCGATAACGACAACAACGTCGAGACCTACACCCTGCAACTTCAGGTACAGGTTGATAACATCACAGCCAATCAGGCTGGCACGACGTTGACCAATTCGGCTACGCTGAATTATCACAATCACCTGGGACAACCGCACAGTCTCACTCCTGTTGACCACACAACCACAGTGACAGAGGCAAACCTGGCTGTTGCCAAGAATTCCGATCCCACCATGGTGACCACATCTGGCGGTGATGTAACCTTTACCGTTACCGTAACCAACCCGGGCGGAGTTGCCACTGGCACGGCTTACGATGTTCAAATCACAGATGTGCTCTCCACTGATTGGAGCTCGCTGACGGTTGACAGCATCACGCCGAGTGCGGGTATTACAGGTGTCAACAATGCCTCCTCCGGAACAACCATTGATATTCAAGTGGATGTGTTCCCTGAAGACGAGAGCCTGGTCATTGTGTACACGGCCTCAACTATCACTCCTCCTCCCAGCCTCTCAACACCTCTGACCAATACCGCTAACGCGACCTGGACAAGTCTGCCAGGTACCAACGGTACGGGTGGCGCGACAACAGGTCTGCCCGGTGATGCTGATGGTGAGAGAACGGGTCCCGTCAATGGCGATCCCAACGATTATCAGGCTCAGGACACATCGGATGTGGTTGTGGGTGATACTCAGTTGGTCAAGGATATTGTCCCGCTTCAAACCCGATACGCCATTGGCGATGAGGTAAGCTATCAAGTTCAGTTCAGTCTGCCGCCAACGGCTAATCTGGCAAATGCCAGCTTGACGGATATTCTCGACGAAGGCTTGACCTACGTGTCAGGAAGCTTGATGGTACAGTACAACGGTGTGACTTCCAGTACAAATCCCACCGAGTTCACTCGAACGGATGATACGCCAAATGCCGGTCAGGAGACATTGAGTCTGGATCTGGGTGTTCTTGAGAATGCGCAAACCGATACCAGAACACTGGTGTTCACTTATCGCGCGTTGGTTGACAATATTCTGGTCAACCAGGACGGTGTGAATATCAGCAACAATGCGACGCTCGCCTACGATGATCCGGGTAGTGGCGCTCAAGTGAGTCAGTCTGACACATCGCAGATGACCGTTGGAGAACCGCACTTGACTCTGGCGAAGGCCATTACGGGAAGCTACGTCAACCTGAACGCGGGTGATACCGTTACCTTTGAAGTGACCGTAGGCAGCGATGGCAACCTCACGGCCTATGATGTGGTTGTCTCCGATGTTCTGCCTGCAGGACTTGAAAATATAACCGCGCTTTCTGTGATCTCTTCAAGTGGTGGCGCGGAAGAACCCACTCTTACCAATAACGCTACAGACTGGACGACAACGCCATTTGATTTACCCGTTGGAGCTACCTTGACCATAGGATTTACAGCTCAAATTTCAAATAGCGTGATTCCCGGTCAATCAATCCAGAACACCACCACCGCGACCTATTCAAGTCGTGACGGGGCAGATCCCAATGAGCGTGATGGTTCCACAGCGGGTTCTCATCAAGATGATGACAGCAGTCTGAACAACTACAATCACGAGGGTTCTTCACCCATTATGACTGTGGGTGACCCTGTCGCAATCGACAAGCAATTCCACCCCGATGTAACCGATACCACCTACACTATTGGTGACACAGTGGGATACCGATTAACGGTTTCCATCATCGAGGGAACCATTAACGACCTCATCGTCGTGGATGTGTTGCCCGATGGCTTGCGCTACGAATCCCTGACCGTCGGCGTGGGTAACGTGGGTATAACACATCAGTACACACCACCTCCAACCGTTTCAGGTCAGACCATTACCGTCGATCTCGGTCAGGTGGTCAATCCAGACAACGGCGTGACAGATGACGATCTGATTACCATCGATCTTACCGCTGTTGTGGAAAATGTCGCGGGTAACCAGAATGGTGTGAGCCTGGGCAACAATGCTTCACTGAGCTTCACAGGTCCTTCCGGTACCGTTACACGCGAATACGATGCGGATCTCAGTACACCGGGAATTCAACCTCTTGAACTGGAGATTGTTGAACCCGATCTGGAACTCTCTAAATCCGTAACACCTGTTGACGTATGGCCTGGAACGGCAGTTACCTATACCTTGACGATTAGCCACACTGCTGCCAGTTCTGCCGATGCCTATGATGTCGTAATTACCGATACCCTGCCTGCTGGCGTGACCTTTGTGACCGGCTCTGCGACTCTAGCTCCTGTGGTCAATGGTCAGGTCCTGACCTTCACCATTTCAGATCTGACCATGGCAGACCATCAATTGGTGATCACCTACGAAGGCATGGTGGATGAAAACGCGGCTCTGGGAGTACCTCTGCAGAACACCGCTGTTGCAACCTACACCACGCAGCCTGGAGATCATCCCGATGAGCGGACAGGCGCAGATGGTGCGGGTGGATTGAACGACCTGACAACCAATGAGGCTGTCGCTGAAGTGACTCCAGCCCGAGCCGTTGTTTCCGTTGAAAAAGCAGATGCACTCTTCCAGGATAACAATGGCGATGGTGTTGCTTCACCGGGCGATGTTCTGGAATACACCATCACTATTGAGAATTCCGGTAACGGTTCCGCAAACAACGTGGTCTTTACCGATACGCCTGATCCAAATACCAGTTTGGTTGCGGGAAGTATCACAACGTCCCAGGGAACGGTAACCGGTGGACAAGCCGGAACGCCTCCTGTGGTAGTTGAAATCGGTGAATTGCTTGAATCGTCAACAGTCACCATCACTTTCCAGGTTGCAATCAACGCGCCGCTGCCTCTTACGGTATCCAGTGTTGCCAACCAGGGCATCCTCTCCAGTGATGAAATGGACGATATTCCATCTGATGATCCAGATGATCCAACAGGAGATGATGATGTAACCGTGACGGAAATTGTTCACGCTGATGTGAGTGTTGTCAAGAGTGACGACATCGATCCCATCGCCCTGAACAATGGTGATGTGACCTATACGATAACCGTCGAAAACAGTGGTCCATCCAATGCCACTGGAGTCTCTGTAACAGATGTTCTGCCTACAGAGTTGACCTATGTCACTGCGACAACCACGCAGGGAACAGTCAGCTACAACGGTGGATCTCACGAGGTAACAGTTGATGTTGGTGACTTGACTGTCGGACAGTCTGAAGTAATAACAGTCGTCGTTACTCCGACCCAGGAAGGGACATTCACCAACAACGTCACCGTGGACCTGACACAGTACGACTCCAATCCAGGTAACAACACAGCTGATGAAGATACCACTGTTTCACAAGGTATCGATCTCTGGCTGACAAAAACCGTGAGCAACAGCAATCCGGACTATCAGGAAACGGTCACTTACACGATTCGACTGACCAACGATGGACCAGGTGTTGCCACAGGTATTGTGGTAGCAGACACATGGCCATCGGGCTTGATCTTTGTTGGAGCAACCGCCACTTCTGGAAGCTATGACCATTCAACCGGTCTCTGGTCTGTTGCCAGTTTAGCTGCGGCAGACTATGTGGAACTCGAATTACAAGGTCAAGTGAATGCTTTGGGAACGCAGGTCAATACAGCGGAAGTTGTGGATCACAATGAATTTGATGTGGACTCAACGCCCGGTAACGGCGATCCCAACGAAGATGACATGGCTTCAGTTGAACTGCAGGTAAACGATGCCGTTGATTTGGCGCTGGTGAAGACCGTACAGGCTTCACTGCCCTACGCCGGATCTACCATGTTCTACCAGTTACAGGTTGAGAACCTCGGACCGGCACCTTCATTTGGTACCGTGGTGACCGATTTACTGCCAAGCGAAGTGACCTACGTATCTTCTTCGGCAACACTGGGCAGTTACGATGTCGGAACAGGTCTCTGGGATATTGGTTACATGGATCCAGGCGATATTCATACATTGACAATTGAAGTCGTCATTAACCCCGATATTCCTGTAGGCACTGTCATTTACAATCAGGCAAGTGTCAGTTCCGACCTTGTCGATATCAATCCCGACAACAACGATGACGCCGCACCTGTTGGTACGGTTGCGGGTGTTCCCACTCTGTCTGAGTGGATGCTCATGATCTTCATCTTCGCATTGGGTATCCTGGCAATCAGGATCCAGCAGCGCAGAGGCTGATGAAAGGGGAAGGGAGGCTGCAGCCTCCCTTCCTTAAACAGACCAATCGTTTATTATATTGTTTCAAAGAAAAAAGAGATGGCAAGGTTGCCATCTCTTTTTTTTGACTATTTCAATGGTTACCGCGCTGATCCTCGAGGCCGCCTCAGCGTCCGCTCTAACTTCAACTGCCGGATTCGGGATAAAACCAACTCTACTCTTCTGCATTTCCAGTCTCTGAGTTAGAATAGGCGCTTGATTTGTAACTGGAGTGGGAAATGACCAAAAAGAAAAAGAAACTGATTACCTCCGCACTGCCCTATGTCAACAATGTGCCCCACTTGGGAAACATCATTGGCTGCGTGCTCTCAGCCGATGTCTACGCGCGATTCTGCCGAAGCAGGGGCTATGAAACACTCTACGTCTGCGGAACTGATGAATACGGAACCGCGACGGAGAACAAGGCCAGAGAAGAAGGCGTTTCACCAAGGGATATTTGCGACAAGTACCACGCGATACACAAGCAGATTTATCGCAATTTCAATATCTCTTTCGATGTTTTTGGGAGAACCTCAACTCCAGAACAAACTGAAGTGGCACAGAGCATTTTTAAAGATCTTGAGTCTCAGGGTTTCATACACGAACACACCTCACAGCGGACGTTTTGCGAGCATGACGACATGTTTCTAGCTGACCGATTCGTGGAAGGTACTTGTCCTCACTGCGATTATGTCGATGCACGCGGAGATCAATGTGATCATTGCGGCAAACTGCTGGATCCCGAGCAGCTGCTGGAACCAAGGTGCAAGATTTGTAAAAATAAACCAGCCTTAAAAGAAACGACGCACCTGCATTTCGATCTATCACAACTCCAGGATGAACTGGAAAACTGGTTCACAAAAACATCAAAAGAAGGGCATTGGCCCAATAACGCCATTTCCACCACTCGCGGCTGGCTTGAACGCGGTCTCAGTGACAGACCGATTACCAGAGATTTGAAGTGGGGCGTGCCCGTACCGAAGAAGGGGTTTGAGGGAAAGGTCTTTTACGTCTGGTTCGATGCACCCATCGGATATATTTCCATTACCAAGTCAGCTATGGAAGACTGGGAACGCTGGTGGAAGGATCCGGAGGGAACCAACCTCTACCAGTTTATGGCAAAAGACAACATCCCCTTCCACACGGTGATGTTTCCCGCTTCGCTGATCGGGACGCGTAATGACTGGACGCTTCTGCACCACATCAGTTCCACGGAATACCTGAATTACGAAGACACCAAGTTCTCAAAATCGAGAAGTGTCGGGGTCTTTGGCACGGATGTCAGCGATATCGGCATTCCCACCGATTTGTGGCGTTTCTATCTGCTGGCCAATCGACCGGAGAAGAACGACAGCGCTTTTGTCTGGAAAGAATTTTTTACACGCATTAATTCCGACTTTATCAATAACATAGGGAATATGGCCAATCGCGCACTGGTCTATCTCTATAAAAACTTTGATGGCAAAATAGCAGATTACACTCTCGACAGCCGCGAGTCTGAATTGATTGAACAATGTCAACAAACCATCGGGCAAATTACAGAGCACATGGAAAAAATACAGATCAGGCAAGCGCTGAAGCTTATTCTGGCCCTCGGCAACGAAGGGAACAAGTACTTTCAGGATGCCGCACCCTGGGTGGTTATCAAGGAAGACAGGGAACGGGCACACTCCATCGTTTCGGTTCTGGTCTATCTTGTGCGCAGCCTTTCCATTCTGCTTGAACCGTTTATGCCAAAGACAAGTGAAACTCTTTGGGAGATGCTCCGGATTGAAAAGCCAAACTGGGATACGGCAATGAGTTTCACGGGCTTGCATCAACACCAAATTAACAAACCTTCCATCATTTATCACAACCTCGACCCCAAACTGGCTGAAGTCTATCGCAAAAAGTTCTCCGGTGAACCGCAGGAAGAACCGGTACCCCAATTGGTTGTCGGCCAGATTACCGAGATTGAAAGACATCCTGAGGCTGATAGACTCTACGTCGTCAAAGTCGATACAGGTCATGCGACGCGACAGCTCATCGCCGGAATGGTGCCTTACTTTACTGAAGGGGAACTGCTCAACAGGAAGGTGCTGGTGGTTACCAATCTGAAACCGGCTGTTATCAGAGGAACAGAATCCAACGGCATGATAGCGGCCTGTGAAAAAGGCAAAAAGCTGGATCTGTTCGCGGTGGAAGCCGAAGTGGGAACACCTGTTGATTTTGGTGTGAAGCCCATGCGGGAAATTACCATCCAGCAATTTAAAGAGGCGGGCCTCAAAGTGACCGATGGAACACTCAAAATGGGTGATGCCGCAGGCTATCTTGATAAAATGGTCGTAAAAACCAGCCAGATTGCCAATGGAAAAGTCCGCTGAAACCATTTCCCTGAGAAAGTTCAGGAAACTATCGACTACTGGACAGCACAAGGTACTGCTGGAGTTGGTGGAAAAACACCTTCATGCAGCTGACCTGCGTCCGTTTCATGTTCGTTACAGGGAATTGCTGGACGGTGCAGCCATCGATCGCTTCGCTCCTGCCGGTAATCTGACTGACAGGGAGTACATCCTCGCGTTACAGCATTTTCACCGCAGTTACCTGAACAGACTGAATGAACCTGTAGAGTTGTTGCGTGAAACATGGGAAGGACAATTCCCCGTTACAGTCGTGCTTGAAGGAGTCAGGAGCCCCTACAATCTTGGATCCATTTTCCGTTTAATCGATAATTTCGGTTTTGAAAAACTCGTTTCCAACATGAAAAACCCAAAGCCCGACCACCCACAATGTCAAAAAGCGGCCAGGGGAACCCAATCCTGGATTCCCTTTTCAGTTGAACCCAACTTGAAAGTGTTTCTTGCGACCCGGGCAAGGCCTCTGGTGGCCATTGAACTTGCTCCCCAATCGATCCCTCTTTTTGAATGGACCCCGCCAGCGGAATGCGATCTCCTTCTGGGAAATGAAGCTTATGGCATTTCGGAGGAACTTCTGGGTTTGGCTGATACCATCATCTCCATCCCCATGCAGGGCTATAAGCATTCCATGAACATCAGTCACGCTTTGGCCTGTGTTGCTTCTTACCTGACGGTGAACATCGAGTAAAAGGCAGATGGAGCACGGCACTGTTGGGCGCATTAATTTGCACTCGGAGTTGGTGTTAGGGTTCGTTTTTTGTGGTGCAGACAGGGTGTTGTCTAAGTAAAAGTAAGTTAAAGAATGAGTTAATGTTTGGCTTTGTATTTGCATGAAGGCAGGCAGGAGGAGAGATTATGCGCATGAAAAAAACAGCCTTCAGTTTAGTCGAGCTAATGGTCGCCATTGCCATTGTGGCCATTATCACGCTGCTATCCGTCCGGGTGGCAGCAGGTGTTCTGGGAAGATCCAATTTAACGTCCGAACTGGTTTCGATCAAGGGAATGGTGAATCAGGCCAAGGGCTTCGCACTCACCCATGGTGTTCCGGTTCTTTTCACCTATGGCGCTACCGGGATCACGGCCGAAGCTGACTTTGATCACGATGGAAGCTATGGCGATGCAAAAAAAGAAACGGTGATTGGCACTTGGGATGACACTGGTGCCGGCGCTGTGAAACCAGTCGATCTTGATTTCGACAAGGTCAATTTTTCCTATACCGAAACCATTGACCATTGGTCCGGCCTGTTGACTGGTTTGACTAATTTCAGCAATAACAAATTCGTTATATCTCCACTTGGAATGATTGAAGGAACAGCTGGTTCTCCCACATCAGGAGCCATTTTTCTGAAGACAGACGATGGTTTTTTAGGGGCTCTTTATCTCTCTCCTCTTGGTGATTTAAAAACCGCAATCAAAGAGCCCACTGAAGCAAATTGGAGTTGGAATGATTAAGAAAGAAAAAGCCTTTTCCCTATTGGAAGTCATGATTTCCCTAGTTATTTTGATGATCGGTGTTATGGGTCTGGCCGTTGCGTTTCAGCGCTCCCTGGCTCAGACCAACAGTTCAAAGAACGATTCTGTAGCCATGACTCTGGCTTCTGGTATTGTCGATGATCTGGAGATGCGGCCTTTTGGTGACTGGGATCAAAACAGCGACTTGGTTGACGTTGCCAAACTCTATCACGCGGATTTTCTAGGCAACTACGTCGCCCATGATTCCACCGATGTTTTTTTTAAGCCAACAATTGTTATCGTCAATGACTTTTCAACTTACAGAGATATCAAAATAACCGTTAACTGGCTTGGAGCGGAAGGCCTTCAGGAGATGGTTGATGCGGGCTTTCTTTCAAGTACGTCATCCGATGCTTTTGTGTTGGAAACAACTATCGCCCAGAGTTATGGCGATGATCTTTTTGGAGGAGGATGAACCTATGAACAACATAAGAAAGGGCTTTTCACTGATTGAATTGATGGTTACTTTATTGATTTCCATTCTTTTGGTCGGTGGTTTTGTATTGGCCATGAATAACATATCGACCGGTACACGAAATGCCGCACGTTCAACCGATCTGACCAATCTTTCGAGAGGCGTATTTAAATTGATGCAGAGCGATCTCTACAATGTGTCAAGGGGCATTTCGGATTTGAACATGTACCAGATACACATCAACTCCGATGTCGCCGCAGCAGATGAAAACTTGTTCTGGGGTATTACCGACTTGTCGTCTACTGGAGCGGGTAACAGTGCCATTGAATTCCAGTGGTTCAACTATCACAAGCGATACGTTGATGCCGCTGGAAAGACGTATACTGTTCCCTCTTATCTTTCCAATAACACGTTTGCTGTTATCGATCGATTAGCAGGTGCTTCCAAGCCGTGGGACAATGTCATTCCCAATTTGACGATTATGTCAACCATTGTAAACGACCCTGAAATACAAGATATCAAGGTTGGCGACTACTTTTTAATCTATAACCCCAACCTCCTCTACGATGAAGACAACAATAACCTGGATACGCTGCACGATCAAACCAATTCCCATACAGGGCTGTTAAAGGAAGACGATTTTGAAAACGGAGCGATGATTTTGCAGGTCACTCAGGTCGCCGATGCTCCAGTCCCACCGGGGTATTCAGATACAGATTGTGGTGCTGCAGGCTTTGGCTACAATTCTGCAAAAGACCTGCGGTTTGGTGGAACCACTTTTTCCAATGCTCTTGGCAGCAATGTTCCTAAATGCGATTACACCAGGCCTGTTGAACCATGTGTCGGCAAGTTCTTTACAACCAGTACCGACCTGGTCACTCAGCCGCGAACAGCTCCCGGTACATGGTTGGCACGCAAACTCGGCAGTGGTACTTCCACGAGGGAGGATTACAATCGCGTGCGATACTATCGCAATGGAGATACGCTCCTTCGCGATCACAATGGGAATACCATGATTGTGGCATCCAACGTGGAGCACTTTGAAGTTCAAATCGGGATGGATGTTACCGACACGATTCAGGATTGGGACGGGGCCGTTTACCCCGGAGAACCAGGAAGGTGGATCTCTAAGTTCGAGGACTTGACAGGAGGCAACTCTCAATATCGTCGGGCCATGGTAGGCAAGCACGCACTAGCTGTTAAAGTCATTATTAAATTCCGTTCCCAAATGAAAGACTTGCAGGATACAAGCGGTGACGGCTATAAACGCAGAACTTTTGAGCAGGTTATTCATCTCAAGAACAGTCACCTGCCCATGAGAACCATTTAACAGGAGCAAAAAATGATGTTAATAAAGAAAAACAATCGAAAGGGTTCGGCAATGGTTTTGGCGCTGTTTGCCATTTTGCTCTTCATGACCATGATTGTCGGTTTTACCTATGATTCCCGCAGTCAGTCTATCTATAACGCCGGCTTCAAACTCAATTCGTATTACAGCCAGACAGCCCGAAGTGTTCTGGCCCAATATGGTGCGGATGTTCTGCAGGCAGAATGGGTTCCGGTTCCAATTGCCGCTGATCCGGCTACAGTGGACACCTTGCGTTTCAGCAAGTTACTTCAAACTGCCGGCACGATAGGCAAGTATGGGCTTTTACTTCAAGCGAACCAGTCTATTAACCAGAACCTGGGCAACCTTCCATTGGAATACAATCTTTGGGTAACCAACAACGAAGACGATCCCGCTGTTTATCTCTCTGGCACGAAGTTGCACATCGGTGAGAATAAGGTGTTGAATCCCAGATGGGATACCGATAGCAAGGTCGTGGTGACGGTGGAAATTTTTGACCGAAATGATAGCGATAAGGTGCCGCGCGCGGTTGTCTCGGCACTGTTTGGGCCTTCTGGAAGTTCAGAGGGTCAATCCTATTACGATGTGGGCAACCTGGGGAACCCAACCGGGGACGTTGGGCACCAGGGTGCTGACGGCAATTTGTCCATCCAAAACCTTAACGACTACAGATGAGAGGGGTTATTAAAATGAAACAGTACATTACAGTTTTAAGTATATTTCTGCTGACACTGGGTGTCCCGGCTACTGATGAAGGGGCTATATGCCGCGATGACACCAAAGTTTACAATTCCGAAGGGCAGTTTTTTGCAAGTGATTTTGTCGCTGGTGGCAACGGGCTGACCTTTGACAGCTCGATTCACCCCGATTTTGGTGGCGCTATTGATTTGGAAAACATCGTTTTTCCCTCTGACCAACCTTTCTATGTGGATTACATCGGTGAGGGTGCGGGAGCAAACCATCTTTTCGGGTTCTTTTTCCTGGATATCGATACCAACAAAAACGGCATCCCCAATTTCTTTGAAATAGCGGATACCGACGACATGGATGGTGATGGCCTTCGTAACTCAATAGACGATGATGATGATGGAGACGGCATTCCGGATGCGTTGGATACACAGGCCAATGCGGGCTGTGAAGTCAGCGCCACAGGTACACTGACACCGCGTATCAACGTCAGTAACAGTGCGGCCGCCGTTCTCTTCCGCAACGGACAGGAAGCAGCCGATGCAGGCGAGCATGCCGCTGATTTCTGGCAATGGATCCCCAGTAACGCAGTCCACTATCAGAACGGTCATGGTGTGGGTGGCTATATCTTTGCCCATCCCGGAGCCTTTCTCTATGTCGACAACAACAACGACCTGATCCCGGATTGCCTTGAGGCTCCATCCAACAGCAATGATATGCTGAAATCATCCATGCCGGCCTATGTAGTTGACAAAGATCACGATGTCCATCCAGATAATGTGCGCTTTAAAGATGCTGTCTTTCCCGCTTTGCTGGGCAAATGGACGGTGTCTGTGGGTGCTGAAAACCGAGTTTTCTGGCTTGGTTCCACTATTTTCAAATTGGCGGATGATGACAACGGCAAGACAACACAGTCTTCTTACAACAACTCTTCCCCATATTCAGTGCGTGATGACAGTCCGCTCCAAAATGCTCAACCCGATTACCTCATTTACGGTACGGATGACGAAACCAGTGGTGCCATTCCGGCTTCACTGTTAGCGGACGACCCGGAAGGGGAGAGGTTCTGGAAGTATCGCTGGTATGAAAGCGATATTTCAGGCGGACGGGAACTGTGTTTCTTCCTGACTGTGTTCTATCCCAGCGGTAACCGCAACGTCAATACCTACTATTCCAAATCGGGTTTCAACCCCGATCCCGGTGCCGGTTCTTATGGAGTGAACGGGTCTACCAAAGGCGATAAGTATGGCTACAACAATCCTCCATTGGGGGCTCCCACATCCGATAATTGGTTTCCCGGGTATCGTCATAATGGACAACACAACGCTGTCGCCCAATATGCATGGGGTCTGAATTGGGACGAAATAGCCACGCAACCGACAGACGGTTCCTACCCGGTCGCACTGTCCGGCCATGAGGCTAAACAACCCTGGATCGATAAATGGCAGAATTATGCCCCATCCAACATGGTCATCAATTACATTGCACTCAAGAACTGGCTGGACACGGCAGGCGGCTTCAACAGTAAAATTCAAAATCGCTATGGTATTGACCTGAACACCGAGACCGACAACTACATCATTCGCAAAATTAACGGAAAAATGGCCCACATGATGGTGGGTGCACCGGCCACGGAAGAAGAGGCCTGGCTGTTGGGCTGGGAAGACCTGTTCAACGGTGGAGACCGTGACTATGAAGACGTTGTCTTTTATGTGAAACGGGAAGCCCGCGGCAGTGCCCAGTCCTTGAACGTGGCAGGTGACCTGGATCGCTTTGACGACGTATCCATTGCATCCGTTGAATTTGAATTTAAAGATAACTTCACTGAAGACCAATGGAATGTTGAAGGCAACTACATTAATTATTTCTATCGCTTGTCATCTTCTTCAACCTGGATCCCGCTCTTGGGCGGTGAGCACACGGGTACTCCCAATATTTTTACAACCACTGAAGAAAGCGGTGGTGTTGTCAGAAGACATGTCATTATTCAGCTGGCCAGTGAAGGTAGTCGTGAACTCTACTGGAAAGTGGAAATGAACACAAATGATGTCTCTGTGTTTGAACCGGAAGTCACTTATGCCCAAGCCGGTTACAACGCACTTGTTCACGAAGTGTTCTACAACGGCGGCGTCATTGCCAGTTCCAATATTGAGTACTACGGTGCGTATGAAACACCCTCTTTTACATGGACAGAAAAAAACTTGAACAGAGGACATCTCTACTCCAAGAAGATTTTTGAGCACGGCGATCCCATTACAATGATTGACGTGGCTGCAGGTGTTAACCCTGAAGACCATCTCAGCTCTGCTCCTCCGGAGCCCTGGAAATGGGATGCCGGCTTCAGCATGCTCTCGCAAGTAGACACCATGGGGTCTTCCAGAAAAATCTACGCTTTCCATTCCGATTCTTCCAACCCCAATTACTCCAGCAGGAGCAATTTGCACCGTGAAGAATTCAAAGCGAGTTTGTCTGCCGAGATGATCGCGGCCCTGGAGCTGGATTCCACTGCGGTTGACGGTGTCATTAAAGACAACTTTCACGATCCAAGTGGCTCTTTTGATGCTCAACTAGCTTCCGATTGGTTGGCAACCTGGGTCCACGGTCTGCATGGCATGGTTGGCGGTGTGCCGGGTTATGAGCGTGAATGGCTGTTAGGTGGATTGAATCGCGCCTCTCCCGCTGTGATACGACCTCCGGGAATTCCTTTCTGGATAGACGGTTCAGCTATTGATTCTGCTTTAAAGAAAACCTATTTCGATTTTATCGACGATAATGCCGATATACCCACACGAATTCTCATTGGCAGTGAATCCGGTATGATCCATGCCATCGATGGCGGTCAGTGGAAGGGCGAAAAGAAGAACTTCACCGATGTATGGGCCGATGGTCACTATGCTGATTTCGGTACAGGACGTGAAGTGTGGGCTATGATTCCCAATAACCTGCTCAACGATATCAAGAACAACAAACACGGCGGCAGTGCTGTGGCGGCCCGAATTGACTCTACAGCGATGATCACCGTTTTAAGAGTGAATAACGACTGGCGCAGAGTTGCCTTGATCAGTCAGGGTGAAAACGGCGGTAGTGACAGTGGACATGTCGGTAATTATGTATGGGGCATGGATATCACCGATATCGACAATCCTGTCCCGCTTTGGGAGCGTACCGCTGCCAATTACAATCAAATTACCGGTCAGGTTGCCATGGCATGGCTGGAAGCGGATAAAAGCGGTTCAACCTACGGTGGTGATGGTATCTGGGTTGCGGTATACACATCAGGAGCTGAACTTATACCCGGTGTACGTGGAAGTATTGAGATTGTCAATGCCTATACAGGTGAGTTGATCCATCGAATTGAACTTGGGACGCGCGAAATTATGCCTGGAACGCCAGCACTGATTGATATCGATCAGGATGGCTATACCGATTGGCTCTACGGTGCAACCAACAGAGGCAGACTGATTGCATTCTCACTGAAGGATTTCAATACATTGAGTGTGTATAATTTTTCCAATTCAAACATTCAATTCCATCTGGCGCCCAATGTTTCCAACCAGGCGGAAAATGTTGTCAATGTTGTGACTGTATCGGGTGACAGCCCTCTGTTGAAAGATGAACACTATTTTACCACCAACAATTTGGTCATCGTTGCACAACACAACACCGATACACTGACGTGGCAAATCAAGGGTACCCACGCGCTGAAGGAAGGTCACAAGGCTTTTGCGCGTCCACTTCTGGCTGGCAACTCCTTGATCGTTGCCACCACAACGGGCGATACCTTTGATTATTGCGATTTCGATCCGGACGATCCGGGTGATTTGATTCTATTCCGGAACATATTTGACCTCACTGATGTCGATATGGTCTTGAATTTTGGTACGGTGAAGGCTCCTATTACCGGTGGTGGGCGATTGCACGTACACAAATCACTCGTCATGAATAGCGAATCCTGGAACAGTGCGGGTCCACCAGCTGGTGGTAAAGTGGTACCGGTTCATCGCACGCCTCCAACTTCAATAAAGGCCAATATCTTCATGCCTTTCGGTTTTGAAGAGATTATTGCCGGCGAGGAACTGTAAATAAGGACGACGGATTTCAGATTTCTTGAATTCCGTCTTAACCTGCAATGTATGATAAAAAGCAGGTGGCGACTATTGAATCGGATGGTTTTTAGTTGTCACCTGCTTTTGTCGTTTTTTCATGATCCGTTTTGCAGAGGCGACCGCGGCATGGTTGTGCGGTTTTTCCAAAGTACGACGTCATTCATCGATGTGTTGTCTGTTCAGGCTTCTTTTGTGTTGTTCCAGGCAGCTATCCGGGATAAGAGTCCTTCAGACATTTTGCGGGGCTGCCCGAGTTATCAACAAGTGCAGAAGAACACGAATGAACGGCTTCCCCATTAATTGGATTGAGAGCAAAACGGTTTCTCATTTTACAATTAAGTGTTTTTTATGGATATGGGTGTTAAAAAATAAAATCCATCGTATGGATGAGCTTTTATGCAGACAAGAAGCCCTTTTTATTTTTCCATAGTCGCCAAAGGTCTTCTCGATTTGTGTTTTAAACCCCGATTTTTCTTGCTAAACTAACCCCAGGTAATGAGGTGCATAATGAAATTTTTTCTTCCACTACTGCTTACTGTTTTCTGTTTCGGGCAAAGTAAAATACCCGGGATTCCTTCCACTCCATTGAAGGCCAAGGTAGAAACCAAGTTCATCGGTGTCAAACCGGGGACTGTTAAGGGCGAAAAAGCTCCAGAGGAAGCACAATACAAGCGAATAGAATACAAGCCGCCTTTCTTGTGCATGCTGGTTCGCGCGGAGTGTTCCACCAATGTCAGTCACAAAGAACTCATCGAGAAAGCAAAACAGATTTCCAGTCCCGGAAGAGCCACTGTGGAAATCGACTGGGGCGATATTTCTTCCGATGAAGTGTCTTTTTATGCTGTCGTTTACCTTGAAAAGCGCATAACAGACTACGATCTGGTCGCTCAGGATGGAATCTATCAAGTGAGTAATGCGGATGTGAATTACCAAAAACGCTATCAGGTTGCCAGATTGCCGCTTACCGAAGGCAAAATGTGTGCGGATGAAAAAACACTGCGAGTGTCATCTCTGCGATATGCTATTTTGAATCTATTGAACAGGCTGGCGGTTCCCCACTTGAACTCCAACTGATGAATCGCGAATATGTACTGATCGCTCTATGGGCTTTACTTGCTCTGGGTGGAACCCTGTGCTTTTTTATTCTTTATCGTTTTTTAAAGGCTTCAAGACGCTCTGAACACGAGCAGCCCGAACGCAATCTCTTTGTTGAGGCCATCCAGGATCAGGCTATTCTGGCGAAAAAGGCCAGGGAGGAAAGGGACCTTTCTGATCAGGCCCTGAAAGACCTCGACCTGACCTATCGCGCTGTCACCCAGCATATTCCCGTATGTTTGCTGGTCTTTGATACCAACGGCCGCATTCAGCTCATGAACCCCCAGTTTCAAAAAGTGTTTTCCGGTTTTCCCGAGCATCACGAAACCTTGGACGACCTTCCGCTGGTGCTTTGCGATGAAATCAAGTTCTTAATGGAAGCGGAAAATATAAGAGAAAAAAGGGTTGAAATAGCCTGGCAGAATCAGAATCATATTTGTGATTTATCCCTTGTTCAGCTGAGAACCGACCAATTTCTTTTAACTCTGCAAGATAAGACGCGGGTTACTCAGTTGCAGAGACATTTGAAAATAAAGAGTGACCTGGCTCTCATTGGTGAATTGGCCAGCGGAATCACTCATGAGGTTAAAAACACTCTGGCCATACTACAAGGTCATATTCAATTGCTCACTCGCCAATCGGGTATGAAAGACAACCGGAATATCCAAACCATGAAAGAGGAAATCAACCGTTTATTCAAACTCATTCAGCAGTTCATGAAATCCAGTGAAGCACCTAAACTAAACAAACAAAATGTCTCATTGAGAGAGCTGTATGATGTTCTAGCTAAAGCATGGGAGCAGCCTGTTGAGCAAGGCGTTTTGAAGCTGGCTGAGCCGGATGAGACGATTTCCATTCACATGGATTTAGATCAAGTAAGAAACGTATTGAGTAATCTCATTCTCAATTCTCTCGAGGCTATTGACCAGTTGCCCACGAAGAATGGAAGAGTGAAACTGGAATGGGAATGCGATCACCCCGACCGTGTTGTCATTCACGTCACTGACACAGGGGCCGGCATTTCACCCGCTATGATGAAGAACCTGTTTACACCTCTCATTACCGATAAGAAGAAGGGCAGCGGCTTGGGTCTGTTTCAGTCTAAAAAATTGGTACAGGCTCATCATGGCGAGATTCGCGTATCGCAAAACCCGACCCGATTTTCAGTTTCACTGCCTCGTCAAGTCGATTCGGGAAATGGTTACATTGATGACACAATTTGAAAAAGGTTGCCGTTTTGATCCTCCCACTGTTGATTGAAGGCAAGCGGTTGTGCGTTCCCTGGTATGAACTGAATTTCATTCCGACACAGTGAAAGGGAAGTGGTAAAATAGACCACGAAAAAAACAGCAAGGGCACGAACCCGCATAGAAAGACACGGTATGACGAGATCTATTTATTTTCCTGAATCAGAGCTGGATATAATTGGCCTCAGGGGAAGTGCAGGTGCCTGGAATTTTCATACCGGTAAAGAGAAACAAGTCATTATTACGACATCCACTCAAAAAGCGGAAGAATGGAAGCGCAATCTGGTTTGTTTCAACCCAGCCTTGCGGGTGATGTCTTTCCCCGTTCTTCCCGGCACGCCCTATGTACCCATTCCTCTGCACGAAAAGACCATTCTCGAGCGAAAAAGGGCCATTCAGGCCATGTTGACGGGAGAATGGGATGTGGTCATTTCCCTGCCTCAGGTGTTTTTTGAAACGTACCCCGTTAAACAGAAACTCCTCACCACGCGTATTGCTCTCGAGGTTGGCACCGTCATCGATCCTGAATGCCTGGTCAAGAGCTTTATTCAATTGGGCTACAGTCGAGTGGATATGGTTTCGGCGCCTGGTGAATTTGCCAAACGAGGTGCGGTACTCGATGTTTTTCCGCCGCTGAGAGATTATCCCGTTCGACTGGAGTTTTTTGATGATGAACTGGAGGAGATTCGCACTTTTGACCCTGAGAGTCAGCGCAGTGTTCAAATGTTGAAAGAGTTTACCCTCACGCCACACGATGTGTGGCAGGTTTCAAGGGATGAAATTCAGTTTTTCGCTAAAAAAGGGGCCGAAACGTGGAATCACAGTCCCTCCAGACAGCATTTTTTGAACCACTTACAAAACCTGCAGGAGACAGGCTCCTTCCAGGGCTATCAGCACTGGGCTCCTTTTCTGTTTGAGGAAACGCAGCATTTTTTGGATTTCCCCGGGGGTTCTTTCAGGCTGGTTCTCGATAACTCAAGTGAAATAGAGTCCATGCTTTCCAACTACAGTGGGCAAATAGAGACACAGGAGTTAGAAGCCAGACAGGCCAAGAGAATTTACGCTCAAAGTAACGTGTTGTTCAATCTTTCGGATTTCCCGCGATTGGCGATTCCAGAAGGCTGTCGCCTTGTCACGCTCAACAACAGGCTGGAAGACAAGAAGAAGAGCCTTAGCCTTATTTGCAAAGTGAATCGAAATCTTACGGGAAAGCAGCTTTTCCAACAGGTTGAAACCTATCTTCAAAAAAGTGCAAACACCAGGGTCTTGATTGTGTTTCACTCAGCGGCCCTGAAAAAACGGTTTATTCAGTATTACGATCAAATCGAGGCCACAGAGTTGACAGGATTTGACGAGTTACCTGATGACAACGGTGTCTATCTCCTGGAGGGGCACCTGACGTCGGGTTTTGAATGGACCGATCGAAGGTTGATTCTTCTCAGTGACAGGGAGCTGTGGCCTGAACACCGGGTACAGAGCACGCAAACAATGAGCCGAACATGGTTTAACTCCGAAGCCATGGACATGAAAGTGGGCGATTTAATTGTTCACGAAGACTATGGAATAGGGCGTTTCGATGGTCTGGGCGAGGTGAAAGCCGGACCTTATACGTATGAAATGGTCACTTTGACCTATAAGGATAACGCCAAGCTGCATGTATCGCTCAGTCAAATTGGCAAAATCGAACGACTCAGTTCTGAAGCGGGAACACCGAATCTCGATTCACTGGGCGGAACGCGCTGGATACGCACCAAGGAGAAGGTCAAAAAGGCTCTTGAAGACATGTCCGATAGACTCATCCAGCTCTACGCTGTCCGGTCCCAAGTTCAATTGGACCCTTGCTCGGAGGACGATGTGCTTCAGACCCAATTCGAGGAAGTCTTTGAATATCATCCAACACCGGATCAGATTCGGGCGACCATGGAAATTAAAAGCGATTTGGCGAGCGGCAAGCCCATGGATCGGCTGCTGGTTGGCGATGTGGGCTTCGGAAAAACCGAAGTGGCCATGCGTATGATGTTCAAATTGGTGAACGAAGGAAAACAGGTGGCATTTTTATGTCCCACCACGGTCCTGGCCTTTCAGCATTACATGACGTGTAAGGAACGGTTCGAGGGTTTTCCCGTTCATGTGGGCTTCCTGTCCCGACTCAGCTCCAAAAAGGAACGCGACCGCGTTCTCATGGAGTTAAAGGACGGCGTGTGCGATATGGTCATTGGCACGCACCGCCTGTTGAGTGCCGATTTGGTCTTTAAGTCGCTCGGCGGGTTGGTGATCGATGAGGAACAGCGATTCGGAGTCCGGCACAAGGAACGCATTAAGGAAATGAAAAAGGATATTCACGTTCTGGCCATGTCTGCCACGCCTATTCCAAGAACCCTGAACATGGCACTGACCGGTATCAGAGATATTTCCATTATCAAAACGCCCCCTCGAAACCGCCTGGCCATTGCGACAACGGTATCTCAGTTTGACTGGGCCTATATCAAGAATGCCATCTCATTTGAATTGAGCCGTGGTGGACAAGTTTATTTCATTCACAATAAAATTGAAACCATGCCGGACTTGAAGGAAACACTGCAGGAGCTGATGCCGCACCTTGAAATTGGCATGGCTCACGGTAAAATGGCTCCGCGTGAACTGGAAGATATCATGCTGCAATTCATTCAAAATAAAATGGATGTGCTGATTGCCACCACACTGGTGGAAAATGGAATGGATGTACCCAATGCCAATACCATGATAATCAATCGCGCCGACAAATTCGGTCTCAGTCAGCTCTATCAGTTGCGGGGAAGAATCGGGCGCTCTGATCGGGCGGCCTATGCCTATTTACTGGTTCCCAGACGAAGACAGTTAACCGAACGAGCCCACAGGAGGCTCGAGGCCATCGAGGAGTTCTCCGACCTGGGTTCGGGTTTCAGGCTGGCTGCCATGGATCTGGAAATTCGCGGCGCGGGCAACCTGCTCGGGGCATCGCAGTCGGGGCATATCCAGGCCGTTGGTTACTCACTCTACATGCGCATGCTAAGAGAGGCATCAAGGAAACTTCAAGGCAAACGCTTTTACGAGGAAGTCAATCCTGTGTTCAACTTGAAAACAGGCGCTTCCATTCCTAAAACCTATATCGAAGATGCCAGTCAGCGCTTGGCGGTTTACAAGAAAATAACCGGCAGCCTGAAAAAAGGCGAACTGGAGAATTTGAAGGAACGAATTGGCGACTGCTATGGCAAGCTGCCCGAAAAAGTCGAGTCCCTTTTCAAGGAAAATGAAGTCCGGATTGGTTTAATTCCTCACAAGGTGCTCTCTGTTGACCGGGAAGGCAGCCAACTGCACGTGCGGTTTCATCAGAAAGCGGATATCGATTTAAATCGCTTGACCGGTATTGTTCAGAGCATATCCGGTGCCGAACTGAGACAGACAGGTGTGCTCGTTCTCCCCATAACAAGCAGCAATGTGGCTCTCGAAACGCTTCAAAACTTCTTTCATAAATTGGAGTCGTGAGATGCGTGATACGCGAATTTTGATTAAAGGAGCCGGTGAACAGGCTACAGGAACGGCGCATCGACTGTTTCGGTGCGGTTTCAAAGTGGTGATGACCGAACTGGCACAACCTACCATGGTCAGAAGGACGGTTTCTTTTGGTCAGGCGATGTATGACGGTTCTTGTGAAGTGGAAGGTGTTGCAGCTCTGAAGTTTGAAAAAGAGGGAATAAAAGACCTGGATCAATTTGACTGGAATGCCATACCGGTCTTTGCGGATCCCGATGGCAGGCTGATTGCCCAATGGAACCCCCATGTGATCATCGATGCCCGCATATTGAAATACAATCATCAAAATTGCAAAGATCAGGCCGAACTTGTGATTGGACTGGGGCCGGGAATCGAGGCGGGGCGGGATGTTGATATCGTCATTGAAACGCAGAGAGGACACGGCCTGGGTCAAATAATTGAAAGTGGTTTTACGCAAGAGAATACGGGCATTCCGGGAGACATAGGCCGGCAATCCATTCGACGGGTCTTAAGGAGCCCCAGGCATGGTGTCTTTAAAAGCGATTTGAATATCGGCGATTTGGTGCAGGCAGGGCAGCTGATCGGTTATGTTGATTCAGAACCGGTGCATGCGGAACTGACGGGTGTGTTGCGAGGGCTGATTGTTAGTGGACTGGAGGTTTCCGCCGGCATGAAAATAGGGGATATCGATCCGCGATCCAAAGTGGAGGCGTGTTACACACTCTCAGATAAGGCCCGAACCATTAGCGGTTCGGTACTTGAAGCGATTCTCGTTCATCTCAATCGAGCGAATAAGGGTTCAGCGCGCCATGCGTGATTTTCAGAACAAACTGGTGCATTTTTTAGGATTGGAACAGCACCGAACCGTGTATGTTATTGGCGCAGGCGGGAAAACGAGTTTCATCAACATGTGCGCGGCGCGTTTAACTGCAGCCGGTAAAAGCGTTCTTTGCACCACCAGCACCAGGATCATGCTGCCGAACTGTATAGAAAAGGCAAACGTCCTGATTGAAAGTGATATCCGCACTTTGTGTGCTAGGATACAAGCACGGCACAAGAGACCACTTCACCTGACACTGGGCAAGAAGACAGTTGACAAGAATCAAAAAATAAAGGGCTTTGGTCCTGCTGAACTGGATTTCTTGAGCGGTGAAAATCTGGCTGATGTGTTGCTCATAGAAGCCGATGGCGCAGCCGGTCGACCCTTGAAAGTTCACGGCTCCCATGAACCTGTTCTGTCTGAAGATGCTCCAATTATCTGTTGGCTGATCGGGGTTGATTCCGTTGGTCTGCCTTTCACCGCAGAGCATGTCCACCGTTTCAGCCTTGCGCGTGAATGGCTTCAGAAAGAAGAGGGTACGCCTCTGCTGGAGCGGGATGTGGCGGATCTGTTTTTTCACCAACAGAGTGCACTCCACCGCCTTCCCAAACGTGCTGAACTGGTGGTCCTGATCAACAAGGTTCACACCGGGCGAAACAGAAAATCGGCCGTCAAGCTGGCCTCCCTGCTCCAGTCACGCGATCAGCGCAACCGAATCGACAGAATCGCGCACTCGTGTTTGAAAGACGCCAATATATTGACAGATCCCATGTTTGACATTTTGTTTACAAGCAATAGAAAATAATGAAGTTAATGTGTGTTAAGCTTTTTTCAAAGCGCGTTTTTCACGAATCGCGAAGTGCGATGCCGGCCGTCTGGATTACCGGGCCACGGCAGGTGGGGAAAACGATGTTTCTTGTCAATGAAATGTCTGTGCTATTGAGATCAAGAAAACGTCTACTCTCGTGCTGTCACAAAGCCTGCCGCTGAAGAAGTTTCGTGAGCTTGCACAAACCGACAACTCAAAGACCTTGATTGCGTCCAATGCGGAGCGTGTTTTTCGCTTACCCGAAGGAGTGGAAGTTTGGCCATAGGCTCATTGTTTGCATTGGTTAAGGTCTAATAAATATCTTAGACGTCTCTTTCAGTCTGTTTTAAACGAGCAGAGCACTTCCCGAGAGTAGAAGCTCTCAGGAAACACTCTTTTTGTTTTACTTGTGTGATGAATCGTGTTTTTTCATCTTTCCGGGTGAACCCACATTGATGAAGAGATAGTCCCGCACATCCACACCGGGATTGCCGTCGAACATACTGAGATCGGGCAGATTGGCGCCTGGCGGGTTCATGTCGTTCCACTGGTTGAGACCCAGCCACAAGTCGTGGATGTCATTAATCGAATTGCCGTCAAAATCCGTCCCTTCCGGATGATAGAGCAGCGTAATCGCAGCAGTTTCAGGGCTGGCTAGCGTTCCATCATTGACTTCAACTTCGAAAAAAAGACTCTCCGTGATCGTGGAAACATCCAGCACCCAGGATTCCGTGCTGTGGATGGCATCGGGGTTGCCCACTTCGTACCAGTCAACATCCAACTGACCAGCCGGACAGCTAAGGGAATTGATGCCGGCCTGCATGGTGATGTCTTCCAAACCAATGGCTTGAGACGGTGTGTGGATCAGCGAGTAAGTGACTTCAAGGGTCTTGTGCTCCACGGTACATTCATCTGTTGAAGTGAAATCCAGTTGATAAGTGCCGTGTTGAGCAAGGGTGATGGGGCTTCGGGTGACGACTTTTCCCATGGCTGACCAGTCATCAGGACCCGACCAGGAGTAGGTTCCCACCGCTGATCCTTCAGCCGTCAGTGTGAGCGTGCCTCCGATACAGGGCTGGTCCGCATGGAGATCGCCGGTGGGATCGGGATCGTGGACTGTGACCTGAGTCTCAACCCACTCTGAATAACAGCCGTCTAATTCCGCTCGAACAGAATAGGTTCCCTCATCGTTTTCTTCAACGGACGAAAGTTGCACAGTTGCACCTGTGGCAGAGTACTCATTGGGTCCCTGCCAATGGAAGATCGAGCCCGTTTCTCCTGTGGCAGAGAGTTGAACGTCAGCACCCGGGCAAACCGGGCTGTTGTTCTGGGCTGTAGGCGTATCCGGCGATACCTTCACGGTTACCTGATCAGTTGAAGTGCATCCGTGCTTGGCAACGAGTACCGTCCAAACACCATCTTCATCTCTTGTGACGGGTGAAACAGTTGGGTTCTGTGTGTTGTAACTCTGTCCCTTGGGGCCTGTCCAGTTGTAGGTGGCACCTTCAACCGAGGTGACGTCAAGGCTGAGATTTCCATCCAGACAAACAGGATCGTTGATGTTGGCTGTAACCGCATCCGAGCCCGATTGAATACCTACAATGACATCTGTTTGACTGGAGTCGGAACAGCCATCGACCGTAATCGTGCAGGTGTAAGTTCCCTCGTGGGCGTTGTCTGCTTCTGTAATGCTCGGACTCCTCAAAGAGGAGGAAAAGCCGTTTGGACCGGTCCACGAATAAGCGGCATCAGCCGTTTCTGGTGCCGAGAAGACAATCTCATCGCCATGACAGACGGGGCTGTTTGAAGTGACACCTGAAACATCGGGCCTGGGCTTGACTGAAAGTGCATGGTAGACCTCTTCAGTGGTACACATATCGGGCGTGGTCATGGTTAGGGTGAAAATGCCGTCGTGCAACAGTTCCACGGCTTGAATGGTCAGAACAGAACCCGTTTCAGACAAGACCTGGTTGTTTGGGTCTTTCCATTCATAGCTGGCGTCTGCAACATCTGTTGCTGTCAGTGTTAAAGTATTCCCCTCACATAATTCAGCGTCTCCCGTAATTGTTGGAGGTGCGGGATTGACCACAACGGTGATTTCTGTGGCAGGTGAAGCGCAGCCGTTGTTGTAGATGTAAAGTTTCCAGATGCCCTCATCATCACGAGAAACGGGTGTGACATCGATGGCAGGTATCGGAGTGGGGATATCCCATGTTTCGCTGTAAGATTGGCCGTCGGGTCCGATCCATTGATAACCCTCGGCGCTATCTTCCGAATCAAGCGTCAAGGTGCCACCCAGGCATACAGGGCTGTTGGAGTGCGCTTCCGGAGCTGTTGCCGGGCCAGTGCTCGATCCAACCGTAACCTCGTGTGTGCCAGCATCAGAAGTACATCCATTGACTGTAATGGTCAATGAATAGGTTCCCTCATAATCGCCCGAGTCCTGAACATTTTCTCTAGTGGGGTTTTGAAGTGAAGAAGACCAACTTCCCGGTCCGGTCCAGCTGTAGGTGGCTCCTGTTACTTTGGGACAGAAAAGCTCAAGTGTGTCTCCCACGCAAACGGGCTGGTTACTGGAAACATTCGGTGTTGCTGGTTTGGCGAGAACCTCTACTTCGGTGGTGTCGGGAAGAGAGGTGCAGCCGTCGACCGTTGCCGTTACGGAGTAAGTCCCGGCTTGATCCGGTGTGATTGCCGTGAGGATGGTCGAGCTGCCTGTCGCGTTGAAACCGTTGGGTCCCACCCAGTTAAAGGTGGCGTTGGCAGGTCCAGTCGCTGATAGTGATAAATCAGAGCCTTCACAAACCGGACCATCGTTGGATGCCACAGGGGTGTCTGGATTGATGTCAACCAGAACCGAGTTCCGTGAAGAGCAGTTGCCTACTGTTGCGGTAACAGTCCATGAACCCTCTTCATCAAAATCGACGTTACTGTAAGCGGGTTCTCTGAGATCGGATGTCTGGGCGCTGGGTCCTTGCCAACTGTAGGTGGCACCTGGTACGAGGGTGGCGGAGAGTTGCAGGGTGCCGTTCATGCAAACGGGTGAGTTTGAGGAAGCGGTTATGCTGTCATCGCCCGCTTGAAGACCAATGGCGACCACAACGGGTACTGGGCCCGAGGAACAGCCATGGATCGTGATACTCAGGTAATAGGTTCCCTCGTGACTGTTATCGGCATTTGGAATGCTGGGGTTTTGTTCACTGGAGGTAAAGCCGTTGGGTCCTGTCCAGCTGTACAGGGCATCCTGAATGTCTGGCAGTCCGTAGAGTTCCAGGGTTCCCATAGGACAGACATAGTTCAATGTGCCGTCGGTTGAATTGCTGGCGGGTTCAGGTTGTGGGGGGAAGGTGTTGACAACCACTTCGGTTGAAGCGGAGATTTGCCATTCTTCCGGACCTCCCGGATCATTGGTGACGGTAACCGTATAGGCTCCCGAGTCACTCATCGCAGCGTTGGCGATAGTCGGGTTTTCTTCTGTGGATGTAAACCCGCCAGGCCCCGTCCAGGAGTAGGCAACAGCTCTATTCTTGCTGGTCTCGTAAACGTAGTTTGCCGATAAGGTTATCGTATCACCTTCACAATAGGGACCGGTGTTGCCTGGGGTGACACGGTGTCGGTTACCCATGATTGAAAACACCATGTGGTCGCCTTCAGTCGATGTACCTGTGTTGTTGATACAAGGTGTAATGGGAGCCCAGGTCGTGCAGCCGGAGCCAAAACCGTCTTCCGGGTTTTTGTAAACGGCACTGTTATTCAAATTGCCGGCAACGGATTCATCGCACCTTATCCAAAACCACTGTATGAAGTCATAGTCAGGGTGTGAGTTCATTAAGTCCAATTCAAGGACCATGCTGATCCAATAGTGTCCCGGTCCCAAAACAATGCTGGATTCATCCTCATTACAGTCATAGGGATAGGTGGTATCACTTGTATCTCTTGAATGCAGCAGAGAAGCTGTAAGAGTGCCTGTACCATCTTCATCTTGCATAATACAGGCCAGAGGTCTGCTGTCAATTAAAGCTCCTGGTAAGTCCGGATCCGGGTCTGGATTATCGTTGTTCTCATAAACGCTGATGATCATGGACTTGGGTTCCGCATCGGCAATAGGTGTCATAACACCGTTGATACGAGTGGCGTAATTAGCCAAAACCCAGACACTGTCTATTTCCCAGCGCTCCCCTTCAGGGACGATAAAGTCATCGGCAATTTCCGTGTTGACTGATGAGAAAGTGTCTTCAGCCTTTTGGGATGGTGCGGAGTCTTTTCTCAGGTCGTCCTGGTTGTAGAGTGTGACAGCACGGGTTTGATGGGTGTAGGGCGGGATGTATGAACCGTAAAGACTGAGTTCTTGTGCAAATAGAGGGCATGTCAAAAAAATGATGAAAAGCGTTTTCATGTGTTAACTCCTGTTTTAAGGGATCGAGAGGTTTCTAATAAGTAATGTATCGGTAATTCCGCTGAAAACATTGAACTATTTACAAGAGGGTGATCTAAATAACTGTGGTTGGTTTCCCACTTGAAATTGTGTTATAAGAGATTCGTTCCTTGTGTAAGGAAGGACAGCTCCCTAATTTGGGTTGAACATACAACCTGACAACGGGAACAAAGGCTTAATTAGTTAGAAAGGATGAATTATGGCTTTCAATCTTAAAGGTAGACATTTATTGACACTGAGGGATTATTCCCCGCAGGAAATTAATTTTCTGATTGATCTTTCAGCCAAGCTGAAGGCAGACAAATATGCAGGCGTTTATTCAAAAAATTTAGAGAATAAGACCGTCGCGTTAATTTTTGAAAAACCAAGTACGCGAACGCGATGTGCCTTTGTGGTTGCATGTGCAGATGAAGGTGCTCATCCCGAGTATCTGGGAAAAGGCGATATTCAATTGGGGAAAAAGGAATCGGTTGCCGATACTGCTCGCGTATTGGGCAGAATGTTTGACGGTATACAGTTCCGTGGCTTTAAACACGAGACAGTGGAGCTCCTGGCAGAACATGCCGGTGTACCGGTTTGGAACGGATTGACCGATCTCTATCACCCCACTCAAATTCTGGCCGACTTTCTCACTGTCAAGGAAAATTTCGGTCATCTGAAAGACATTGTGTTCGCCTATGTAGGTGACGGAAGAAACAACATGGCGAATTCTCTGATGATCGGCGGTGCCAAAATGGGAATGGATTTTAGAATTGTGTCGCCCAAGAGTCTCTTCCCCGATCAGGAATTGGTTGAGAGTTGTCAGGCCTACGCGCAGGCATCGGGTGCAACGATAACACTCACTGATTCAGTGGCCGAAGGTGTTCAAGGTGCCGATGTGATCTATACGGATGTATGGGCATCCATGGGTGAAGAAGCCGAAATTCCCAAACGAATCGCTTTGCTTAAACCCTATCAGGTCAATGAAGACCTCATGCGTAAGACGGGAAAACCCGAATCCATCTTCCTGCACTGCCTGCCGTGCTTCCACGATGAGCATACCGAAGTATCCAGGCAGTTCCCGGAGATTAAGGAAGCCAGTGACGGCGTTTTTGAAGGACCTCAATCCAGAGTATTCGATCAGGCCGAGAACAGGATGCATACCATCAAAGCTGTTATGGTAGCGACACTGGGCAAATAATTTTCCTGAAAAAGTGAGGTCTGGAGCCATCCGGGCCTCATGTTATTCGTATTTTGACTTTTAATTCGCGCCGCGTTGTTTCTTTGGTTATTCAGAAGACAGCGCTTTGTACCGGCCAGAGTGACCAGACCAACAAGACCTGGCTCTCAGGAGGAATGGATGTCACAAGACGGCTTAAAGCGAACGGATCTCACTTACAAATCTTCCGGAGGTGCGGGGTACATCCACCGGATTACGAGCCGTGAACCGGGGCCACCTGTTCTTCTCGTCCACGGTTCCTTTGAGAACGGAAGGATATTTTACAGCGGCAAAGGAAAAGGACTCGCGCCCTTTCTGGCACAAAGGGGTTTTGATACTTACAGCATGGATTGGCCCGGTAAGGGCAAGTCGACACCGCCCTTGAAAAAAGGCGATCTGTACGGTCAGACCGACTTTATCAAATACGATCTGCCACAGTGTTTCGAGGCCGTGAAGGAAGTGAGCGGTCGCTACCCGGAACTGTTGATCGGCCATTCATGGGGCGGGGTTTTACTCTCCTCTTTTTTAGTGCGTCACCCAGAGTACACAAGGCATGTAAGGGCTCTGGCCTACTTTGGAACCAAGCGTACCATCAAGGTTCAGCATTTAAAAAAATGGTTAGGGGTGGATTTGGTCTGGACCTTGCTCGGCAGATTGTCCTGCCTCATTTTTGGGTACTTCAACGCGACCTTCATGAGAATCGGTGTTGAGAACGATACCGCGGCTTCTTATCGTCAGATTGCGAGCTGGGTCGTCAAAGACTCCAAATGGATCGATCCCGTGGACCAGTTCGATTACGCTCAGGCAGCTCGGAATGTGACGTTGCCCTCCGCTCTGTATCTGACTGGAGAGAACGACGCGTACCTGGGAAACCCGATTGATGTGCAGAGTTTTATTGATGAAAGCGGGCCGCACCCGCATGAATATCATGTGTGCGGAAAATCCACCGGTTTTAGCCACAATTACGATCATGTCGATATCCTCACTCGCTCTTCAGCGGTCGAGGAGATTTTTCCCATGATTGTTCGTTGGTTCAGCGAGGGCTCTTCTTAAGCGGGTGTCTTTGGTTCCAGGGAAAGAGCCTGAAGACCCTTTAGTTTTTAACCGCTTTGAAGGTCAACTGTTCGGCATCGAGAATATCCTGACAGAAAGTCTGGAAGTCGGGGTACTTTTCCAGCCCGATCTGTTGATAGGGCAACTGGTAAACGCGCTTGATCTCCAGCTCCTTATCTGAGTTGGTGCTTATTTCCAGTTGGTAAGAGCCGAATTCCGTTTCCAGTTGGACAGAGCGGTTGTCAAAGTCCCACTTGAAGCCTTCGGGTGCATGCAGAATTAAGTGCGCTTGATTGAGGATAGGAGATTTTATTTCAACCGGGTAGTTTCTGGTTGCCAAACTGGAGTAGTGCTCTTTTAAGGGGCTTTTAGGCAGGGGATAGGGGATTTCAAGGGTATGCGAATCGAATTCAGTCCAGTTTTCCACGTCAAAATCGTAGCTGATCGTAAAGGAACCGGGTTTGGGTTCTTCGTCTAATATGACATTTTTAATTCGACTTTCCGGGAAGCGCTCATTAACGCCGGCCTCAACTTGTTTAATTCGTTCAGGTTGACTCATTTCCCGATAGCGGGTGTAGAGTTTGGAGGCCAGGAACCCGTCGAAGGATTCCTCTCCCCAGCCAAACAAACTGCCATCTTGTTGGATGATCAGCCGGTAGGAAGCAGATACGGGTTCATATTGGGGACCTTGAACAGGAATAAAGTCAACGGGCTCTCTTTTCGGGTCGAGAATGAGTGCTTTTGCTCCGAAGAAATCGGGACTGATATGGCCGAACTTCAGGTATTTGCGATTGGCATCCAGTAACAGGGTTTCATCTGGAAGGTGTAATTGAATGAAGGCTCTGAAAAAGAGATCCGGATAGGGTGCATCCAGGATGGTGTTCTCAAATGCTCTGGTTCGCGAAAAAACCAGGTTGGCCGGCAGGTCGGCCAGATTGTAGAGTGCCGTTAAAAGCAAGGTCGCGTTTCCCGCTTTCAGATCCCAGGTTAAATTGATATTTCGGTAGAACTGACTTTCCGGTTCAATGGCATCACAGATTTCTCGATACATGAACTGCGCTCTTTCTCTTGGGTCGGGATACATTTCAACCCACTCTCTGGCTTTGGCTTTCAATGCCTGAGAGGGTTTCATTTTCGTGGCCGTTAAGTGCATGAAGAAATCGCGTATTTCATGCCAGTCAGTTTGATAGGTAAAACTGATTTTCGGCATTATCTGTCCGGGATTCGGCATGGCGGGTTCAGGAATGAGCGGGGGCATATCTTTGGTTAGCCAGCGGGCATAAACAAGTCCGTTGCGAGTGGTCTTTTCCACTTCTCCGGGGAAGTTCTTCTCGAGGAATTGGAGGTCCAGGCCTTTGGGGTAGATCAGGACACATTCACTGTGATGGTAGATGCGGTCGACACCTTGAAAAATGAAGCTCATGTTGCCGTCCAGGCCATCTTGATCGTAAAAGGCAGGCGGAACGTACTCAATGTGTTCTTCATCGATGAAGTCACCCACACTCAGACTGCTGAGCGAGATGGTGTTTTTGTTTTGAATGTCTTCGGGATAGTAAATACTTCCATCCTGCTTAATGGTTCTCAATTCGAGAATTTCAGCGTATGGGGGGAGCTGTACTTCACTTTCGCGATCGACACCTTTTTTAGTGAGAACACGCGTGACAAGATGAATGTACCTCATTTGAGAGCCGTCTGGAAAGATTCTGACCATCATCTGGTCGAGTAGCAGCTCCGAGTCCGCGCCGATACTTCTGGCCTTACCGGCTGCCTCTGCGATGACTTCACTTGTGTCGACACGGTAGGGTTCAAAGTAGGTTTCTCCCTGCAGATGCGACCTCATTTGTCGGAAGGTGGCATCATGCGGGACCAGAGAGAGGTAGTTATCGAGCCTTTTCATGGCTTGTTCTTTTTTGCCGTGATAGAGGTCGATGTTGACAATGTCTTTCAAGGACCAATGGTGAGTGGGGTCTTTAGCCAGGGTCTTTTCCAACCATTGATACTGTTCCTGGTAGCTGCTTCTCATACGATGGTACTTGGAGATGGTGTAGGGGTAATAGGTGCTCTCCGGTGAGTACTTCATGTGTTTTTGAAGACTCTCGATAGCTTTCAGGTATTGATTGTTTCTTTCAAAGTACTCCGATTCATACGGGCCCCATGGGTAGAGTTCTTTTAGATTGGCAAGCAGATGCTTGATCTCTTCCATATCGCCTTCTCTTTTAGCCTGTTTCAGCAGTGTCTTTTGGGCCCAGGGGTGGTCTTCACCCAGTAATTGGAGTTTCTGAGTTATTTCTGTTTTTATATCCAATAGCTTTTCTTGTTCTGAAAGGGCCAGCAGCAGTTCCAACGCTCCGCAATAACCCGGGTTTTCTTCTATCAGTTCTCGCAGCAGGAAAACAGCGTCTTTTGTTTGCCTGGCTTGAATCAGGATGCTGGCGAGAAGAAGTTTGTTTTCAGGAAACATCTGCCCGGATTGATAGAACCGTTCCAAAGCCGCGTAGGCTTTGCCGATTAGACGGTCCTCCGGTAAAAAGGTAAGACCGTCCAAGTACAGATGGATTAACTGCCCGCCGATGATTTGGCTGTTGGGATACTCTTCAAAAAGTTCTTCCAGCAGGTTGAGAGCGGGTTCGTAATCTTTCTTTCGCAAATAGGTTAGACTCCAGAGGAAACGGCACAGTCCGGAAGTGGCCAATTCTGTTCCTTCCAGGTCCATGAGGAAGTGTTCAAGTCCGGTTGTCTCAAACTCAATGGGTATGTGTTCGTCTGACAAGCTGTATTTTGGGGCTGTTGGTTCGAGAACGGTCAATTCGCTTTCACTGTCCAACTGGATTTGAAAATGACCGTTTCTCTTTGAGGTTTGCGTTGTCTTTACGGTGATTTCATTGGTTCCTGAAGGCACTTGAAAAGAGAAACTGACAATGGCAGGCCCCATATCTTCTCGGAGTTTGTGGGTGTAAAGCGTTTTGCCGTTCAGAAAGAGCACGGCATTTTGGTAAGAGAAGAATCTTAGACGCATGCGCTGCTTCTTTGCAGTTTGAAACTGGGTGACCGCGTACAGGATGCCAGGGCCGTTGACTTGTGGTGGAGGAACGACAGTACCCGTGAGTGAATGGACTTCAGTGGCTGATTGCCAATCCAGATTGGGCCATTTCTTGTGAAAATCAGGAATGGCATACTGACCGACACGGGGTGCAAAGAGCCATTTGTTCAGGGTTTGAGCTTCGGCAATGGCGCGTTCATAGAGTGATTCATCGCCCCTTAGTTTGGCGAGTTGACGCAGATGTTGATTTTTCAAAATCAGATAGGAACCGTTGTCAATGCGGTGATCGACAGGACTTAACAGGTATTCCGCGATGGATTCCTCAAAATCCGGAATGTATTCCCGAACAGCTTGCATCCAAACCAGCACAAACTCGGCCGCTGGAGCCCCTTCCGGTACTCTCCCGAGCACGGTTTTCATCGCTTCAAGGAGTTCGACTGTAGGTCCTTGTCCCGTAAAAGTCAGGAACCAGCCTATATTGGCGAGGTCGTTCTGAGGGTCTTCTTTCAGGGTGACCTCATATTGCAATCTCGAGGCTAGCATTTGATTTTCTTTGGCCATCGCCTCCCAGGCACGATCAGGCGTCATGAGAAAGAAGAGAATAGAAAAGTACAACATAGGCGTTCCTTGATGATGAGGTTTATTTATTTCAGGATGAGTTCTTGCTTGATTTTCTTGTCATGCAGACTTAAATTCGATCGGAATGCCTCGTAATCTGCGATACTGACTTGTCTTTTTGGAAAGGTCAACTGGTAATGAATCAGCAGTTCATGAGGTGACTTCAGCTCGAATTCAATGGCTAGATTGATATCGTATGCCGTGATGACCAGGTTTTCGGGTATTTTGATGATTTCCCTGCCGTGACACTGCAGGTGGATCTGTGTCTGATTGTTCTCAGGGATGCCAAGCAAAAGAGGGAAATCCCTTTCTGCTGTCGGGGCCAGTAAGGGCAAATATTCAGGTGCGATCAAACCAAGCGGTAAGGCATAGCTGCCATCGGTCTTTTCTACCAGCAGTTGCTGAACCTCGCCGTCGAATGAACATTCGATGGGTTGATTCAGTTCCCTGGAGAGTATGTCTGCCTTTTTTAGTTTGAATCCCGGTATCTGGTAAGTCAGTAATTGAGAAATGCGCTCATCCACATTGCCCTCACCTTCCATGTATCTTCGCATGAAGGGAGCGTGCACACCTGAAAAGAACAGCTTTCCCGAGAGTTCCGATTGACCAGATCGATTGATACGGATGTGCATTTGCCGGGTTTGTTGATTGCTGTCTGCCCGGGAGACCGGTATGGTCATTAATTGGCCTTGACCTTCGCGGTCGACAACCAGGGCTTCCGCTCCTTGGTCCATTTCGGGAAGTTCGTCAATACCGCTGTACTCTGCTGTGCCATCGAGGAACAGCTCGAACTTTGGAACGTAGGCAATGGCGTGATTGAAATAGGAGAGATTAGCGGGTTCCCTGGCAATTTGTCCTCTGTCAGAAGTTCGGACAATGGCGATCGATGCTTCCACACCTGCTTCCCTGAGCATGGCGACCAGCAAACTGGCCTTGTCCTTGCAATCTCCAAACTGTCTGGAGCATACCTGATTGACTTGATACGGTTTATAGCCGTGAATGCCGAATTCCAAAGCGACGTAGCGCGTGTGAGTGATGACAAACTCATGGATTCGCTTTACGATTTCCCTTTGATCCTGAACGCCATCAACCAAGCTGCGGACGATCTGAACGGTTTCCGGGTCTAATTTCAACTGCTCATCGATAAGTTGATGGTACCATTCCGCCATATCATGCCACGATTCAAAGCTCGAGTAACTCAAGTAGGGCAGCTGCGTTTCAGGTGCAGGCATCATGGGCTCTGTCTCAATGATTGAAATCTCGTTGAGCTCCCACTCGTAGATGGCATTACCCTCTGAAATCGTTTGTTTCAAGACGGGCTCCATATTCTCGATGCGGTAATTGAATTTCAGGTCTTTCGGAAGGATGAGTGTGTAAGAGAGCTTCTGAGTGGGATAATTGTCCTTGAAAAAGACCAGGTCGCCAAAATAGGAGCCATAGATGTTTTTCGGCCCTATATCATCTACCCTGTATTCCAAATATACCCGGTCACCCACCTGCAGGTTGGGAAAGGGGATTTGATAAGCAACCAAATCGTAATACATGCGGTAGGAGGGGTTACTCAAACGGGCGCGGTTGAAATGGCTCAAGAGGATGGTTTCATTTTCGCGGATAACTTCTGCTTTTATGATTTCAGCCCGTTGTCTCAACGGTGCATAGGAGAAAGAATGGCCTGCGAGTTCCTTGATGCCCTGTTCCTCCGCTATTTCATAGATAATTTGGTAGTAGACGCTGCTTTGCCCCGATGAAGAAATTTTCTTCACGGTGTTGTGCAGATTGACTCGAACACCGTCCTTAGACCCGATGGAAATTTCTTGAGCGGTTTGTCTGTACTTGGCGTAGAACGCGTCATCTTCACTTTCATAGAGTTGAATGAGCTTTTCTATTTCGGGGTTTTGCGGGTCAATAGTCATGACGTTCCTGAAGTTTTCAAGTGCAGCCGGCTTGTTTTGCAGTGCTAGTTGTACCTGACCCAGTTCCTTTAATAAATAGGGGTTTTCAGGGAACAATTCGACTTTTTCTCTGAGTAGATTCTCTGCCTTGACCGGCTCTCCATTGGCTTTTAAAAAATGAGCATATTTGATGAATATGCTCAAGTTGTCCGGTTTCTCACGGACCAGTTCCCTGAAAAAGGCATTGAGTTTTTCAGTCTGTTCTTTCTTGATGAGATACTGGATACGCCTTTCATTGAACTTGTCCGAACTGTGCCGCATACTTCTGATTTTGTTCAATGTGTGATCCATTTTGGTGTCCAGCCCCATTTGATCGTAGAGGTCACAGAGGTCCATCAGAATCCAGGGGATATCACCCATTTTTTGGTGAAGCTCTTCTGTTTTTCTCAAGGCTTCACCATAGAGGTTCATGTGAGATAGCGTATTGCATTCCAGCAGCACAGCCTGCCAGTATTCAGGGTCGGTCTTCAAAGCCCGCTGAGCGTATTGACGTGCTTCCCAGAAGCGGGCTTGAGACAGTGAGATTCTGCCCAGCTCGGATAAGGCCCAGGCATCTTCCGGATGAGTTTCCAGGTACTTTGAAAGGTAAGCCCAGCGTTTGTTGGGGTTTTCATCCAGTTGCAGCAGTTTTTCGGTTGTCCACTTGTCGGGTTGCTGCTGAAAAGCCTCTTTGAGCAGGTTTTTCGGAGTATGTTCCAGTTGGGTGATTTCTTTTTGCAGCATAATGCCGGCAAGCTGTTTGGGTCCCTGTTTCCCGGCCATTTCAATGAGAGGTGTTTCAAAGTCATTGCTGTTGAGTATGCTGGGCTTTTTGCCGCGCCTGGATTTCCGCACCATGGTTGATTGCACAGGCTGACCATTTACATTGGTTAGCCTGGCATAAAAACCCAGTAACATATCGTCACTTGAAGATTCCGTTCGCAGACTGATCTGGTGCCAGCCTTTTTTAATTTTAAAAAAGATCACTTTTTGATCGACATGGGGAATTTGGTCCACCTCACCTTTAAAAACCGGCGATTTGTTAATCCAGACCTGCAATCGGTGGTGCCAGCCCAGCCCTAAACGTATGGGAGTCTTTCCATCTGAATAAAACCACGACCTGAAGACAGCGGACACCAACTGATTGGGAAACAAAGCCAGATTGGCATTGTAATAACCAAAGTGACCTGCTCCACGGGTAAAGAATTCCTGCTCTCCATAGGCGGGTACGGCCGTCTCCTGAACCTCCCGGTTTAGCCCTTCCGCTTTCAGGGGGCCTTTGTCAAGCAGCCATTGTTCCGATACGTGATGGTCGGGTTTCAATGGGCCGAGAACCTGCCATCCTGAAATGAAGCCCAGCTCCTGTATGATAGGTGGGATTTTTTCCAGCGCGCCGAGTTGACGATAAAACTCAATGAGTACGGTCCCCGCTTCGGCTTTCAGTTCTTGATTTTTCATGTGCTTGAACTCTTTTTCAATAGCATGGACTGCTTGAAGGGTGTGTTCGCTATAATGCGATTTTTCATAGAGTTCAGTCAGGGTGACGGCGCGTTCTATCTGATTTTCTGAAGTGAGTCGTTTGACCAGTTCAGGTATTTCATCACTTTTGTTTTCCGAAAAACCGGCGAGAGTCGTCAAAAGCAGGATGAATGGAATTTGAAACAGTCTCAATTGGACCTCCTTCAGGTTGCTATTGATATGAGTAGCAAAAAACATGACAGAATGGAACTGTTAAATACAGATAATTCACTGGTTTTTCAATAAATATCCGGTTAAAAACAAAGGGGGGCATGACCTAATGAGTTGTTTTCGCAGTCTTTGCGCTTTCACCAACTTCAGTCTTTAAACTGGAAGTCATCGTTCCGGTTTTAAAATGAAACGAAGAGGGTCTGTGTTTGGTGTGATTGTCACCACCGTTCCCGCGGATCGGACTGTCTAAGTGTAAGGTTGAATTTGGACACCACTCTGGATATAACAATTAAGGAAGTGCCCTGTTTCGATTCAGCATGCATCATGCTCGTTTTTTTATTGACTTTCTCGGGTTCTACTTCTAAGTTATCACTGGCATAAAACGCCTGGTGTTATTTTTGCTGCATTTGCTACAATTAACGTTTACAGGCCATTCAGCTGCCTTTGAATTGGTTTCATACACACCAGAGAAACATTGAAAGAGGATTTATCATGAGAGTATCGGGTTTCAAAATGTCAGTTTACCTGTTGATTTTTTCAACATTATCCTGGGCGCAGGTGATGGATGTGCTCATTACGGATGCCGGAAATCAACCGGCCATTATCTATAAAAACAACGGTGCGGCACATTTTGAAGAAGTTCTCGTCGAGCTGGATCAAAACAGCAGCCTGGATGCTCGTACCGTCGCGCTGGGAGATTTCGATTCCGATGGCGATCTGGATGCCCTTATCGGGTACCGGGGTGCTAACTCTGTCTGGAAAAATGACGGTTATGCAAATTTCTCGGATACAGGTCAACGTCTGGGAAAGGAAGACACGGTTACAATTAAACTCGGCGATTTAGATGCAGACGGCGATCTGGATGCCATATTTTTTAATTGGGGCGGTCCTAATCTGATCTGGTTGAATGACGGTGAAGGAAACTTTAGCGAGCGAGATACCCATTTCGTAAAAACAGATAACGAGGGAAATGAATTGGATCCGGATAAGCTGGATACCAGGGCCGCCGATTTAGGTGATCTCGATGGTGACGGCGATCTGGATGTTGCCCTGGTAAACATCAACAGCTCAGGAGCAGGTGAAATTTGGCTGAACGATGGTTCTGCCGGATTCACAAAATCCGACACGGAATTCTCATACCTCAATTCAGAGGTATTTGATTTGACTTTAGGCGACTTTGACAGTGATGGTGATTTAGACATGTTCATGGCGGCCATCGATGACGAACCCAACCTGGTCTATTGGAATGACGGAGCCGCGGCATTTTCAGATTCAGGTCAAAGACTGGGCTCGGCTCGAAGTGCTTATGCCGTAGTGGGCGACCTGGATCTGGACGGTGATCTCGATGTTTTCGTCGCCAACTCGGACTACCATTGTGATGGAGCCAACCACGTTTGGTTCAATAATGGTGAGGGAACTTTTACCGGTGGAGCCTTCTTTGGCAACGCCCCCAGTCTGAGTGCCGCTCTGGCTGACTTTGACGGTGACGGCGATCTCGATGCCGTAGTAGGCAATAGAGGCACCAGTGGAGAAGCCAATCGGGTGTGGATTAACAACGGTCTCGGCGAGTTTTCCGATAACGGTCAACGACTTGGAGGCGGCAGAACCTCTGCCGTCGCAGTTGGTAACCTTCGCAACCTTGAAACGAAAGCAAAAAGCAGACTGCTTTTAATACCGGAAACGGATATTGAAATGCATTTAGTTCTGGTCAATTCCACCAGATCATCCCAGCCTGTCAAAGTGACCGCTTTCTCCAAAGAAGGAGTCCGGTTACGAAGCAAGGTGCTGCAGACCTTGCCCGGAGAGCAGCAGAAAGTTTCGCTCAGTGAATTTATGGGCGCATCCTCACTGTCCCTGAGTGAGTCCAGTGAAGTGAGAGGCTTTATCAGAACGGCAGCCCATTCTGTTTTTAACGAGCAGACTCAAGCACAAAAAGAGTGGCGTTTCCTGTATTCAGGTCCCTATCGATCCTCTTTTAAAATAGTGAATCCCCAGGTTGAAAACGCTGAAGTGTATGTTTGCAGAAATCAGCTCCGATCGCTTCAGGCTATTGTCATTCCCCCTATGGGTTCCTACAGTATTGAATACGCGGTAAAAGGCAAGAAACAGGCTGATGCTGTAGAAGTGAGCTTCAAATCCTCTGTGCCGGTTACGATTCAGCAAACTATTCAGCATGAAAAGGAATTCATTTTAAGTAAACAGCCGCTACCGCGATAAAACTGCGGCAGGCATCTAACGAAATAAGCTTATTAAGGAGATCAAATAGTTGAACAGCTATGGTTCAGAAGGCCGGCCGGTCTTTTTTTCAACTGAGTTTTTGTCCTCTTATCAAGATATGGAATCGGTTCTTTCGGAGTCTTTTGGATTTCTAAAAGAGAATGATTTTCCCTTGCCCGATTTTTCTCTTGAGCTCATTTTAAGAGAGAGTCTGGTTAACGCTATTAAGCACGGGAATAAAATGGACTCAAGCAAAAGTGTTTTCTTCAAGTTGGAGATTGTGAAGAAAAACAATCTTAAAATAGTTATTGAAGATGAAGGCGATGGGTTTGACTGGAATGGGGTTTTGAATCGTGAAATGCCCGAAGTTGAGCAGGAACACGGAAGAGGATTGCTTCTTATGAAAGAATACGATTACAATCCTGTCTGGAATGAAAAAGGAAATAAGCTGACCTTAACACGAATGATTAAGGATCCATGCGATCAAAATTAGGTGGCCGTTTCTGAATTTGTTTCAAAGCGAAGTCATTTGATTGCGAAAAAAAGAGACAAACTTGAAATAGGCCGTCAATCATGGTGGTTGAACAGAAGACGGGAATCCACGTGCTTGAAGCAGTCTGGAGGCTGTTCTGTGAATCGTTTTCCGTGCTGGTTTTGATAAAGTCTCAGGGTGTTTTTTATAGCATGAGCAAAGGAGTCAGAATGAAGACATTGAGAATTTCATTGTTTTTTGCCGCCATCGCGATTTTGGGACAGCAAGAGCCTGTTGTCAATGAGACGATGACGATTAATCTCATTGAGCTGGATGTCAAGGTGCATAATATTAACGGGACATATTTAAGTCAATTGACAGTAGAGGATTTCAAGGTCTACGAAAATGGCGATCTTCAGGAAATAACTCACTTTGAAGAAGTTGACTTGATGAGGCTGCCCGAGGAAGAGCTTGAAGACTATCGATCTAAAATAATGATTTTACTCGATTTTCAAAACACTTCCTTTAAAGACATGAGGAAAGTCTTTGATCAGCTCCATGCGTTTTTTGACACCGAATACGATGGAACCAGTATGATTGGCCTGGCCATCAACTCAGGCGGTATAGCGGAAGTGCTGCCCTTCACCACCCGGGTAGAATCCATTAAGCGTGCGATCAAAACCAGTGAAGAGCTGTTTCATAAAGCTCTTTACAAAGATAATTTTTCAAAAAAAATGACAGCGGATGCCTACCTCTACTCCAACCCTGTCGGCGTGCAGGGCGTACCGTATAACCACTTTTCAAGTACTTATTTTACAAATCAGATTGAAGTTCTCGGTCAGTTCCTGCATTATGTGGGAACGTATACCGGTAAGAAAAATATCATTCTCATTACCGGGCCATGGGGGCGCGGAGAACAAAGGGGAGAAGAGGGCAGCAGGAACGACGACAGCGTTCTCAGCGTGCGGGATATACAAACATCCTGTATGTTTAATAAAACAAGCATTAATGTGATCAGTCTGGACACACCCGATCTGAGTATTTCAAAGCGGGGTATCAGGAACAGGGATGTCAGCATCTTTGATCGCACAGTTGAGCTTGCCTCTATGAGTTCAGGCTCCTTCAAGAAGCCCGTCAACGCCTTGATTAAAAGCGCCCTGTCCAGGACAATCGATCAGATCGGGCGTTATTATCGCATTCGATATTACTCAACCATTAAAAAGAACAAGTACCGCAGGGTCAAGGTTGCCGTTAAGGGACTGAACCGTATTGCGACCTCTTACAGCGGGTATTTTCCTGCTGTCAAGAAACTGGATAACCTTGAAACCAATGCCGAGTTGAATCTCAGCGAACTCAGGAATCTCACTTTGAAAGTGAGAACAGACTGGATGACATGGAAACGGGCAGGGTGGAAGAAGATAAACTGCAGCTATGCCATTGGCCACCGGGTTTATGGTTTGGATGGCAAACTCGTAGCAGAGCGTGTTTCGCCCGGTGGAGTACACTCCAAAAAGAACGTCTTTCCGGTTTTACACCAAGACTTTAATCTTTCTCTTCGAGAAGGAACCGTACCGTTGCGAGTACAGACCGTGGTTACGGATCTGATTTCGGGAAAACAGATGGTTATGAATACGTTTAACTCAGCGGTAAAGTAGAACCGCGGCCTAAAATCGCTTTGACTTGATGAAACAGGTGCTTGTTGCACGTAAGAACTTCACCTTCTTCCAGAACAAGGGGTTTCCCTAATAGATTGGCTGCAACGCCTCCCGCTTCCTGAATTAACAGCACACCGGCCGCCAAATCCCAGGGCTTCAAGCCTGTTTCCCAAAAAACATCCAGCCTGCCGGCCGCAATATAGGCCAGATCAAGTGATGCGGCACCCAATCTTCTGAAACCTTGAAAATGATCAAGCGCCTTTTCCACCCGGCTTAACAATTCCGGAAGGTGTTGACGTCGATTGTAGGGGAACCCGGAAACAGAAAGCGCTTGTTCAGGATCCACCATGCTGCTTACCCGGATGGGCTTTTGATTGAGAAACGCGCCTTGCCCTTTCCTGCACTGGAAAAGTTCCTTTTTAGCCGGATCGAAAATGGCACCTGCGAAAAGTTCACCGTTCTTTTCAAGAGCGATGGAAACAGCAAAATGGGGAATTCGGTGGGAGAAATTGGTTGTACCGTCCAGCGGATCGATAATCCACCTGTAGACACTGTTCCCAGAATCCGACCCGGACTCTTCAGCCAAAATGGCGTCTTGGGGGAAGCTCTTCTTTATCCTGCTTTTAATGAGCTTTTCAGCTGCCAGGTCAGCATCGGTAACCAGGTCCAGGCTGGATTTATGCTCAACCTGGAGTGGTTTGTTGTAGAACGACATCAGGCATGAACCTGCTTCCTTAATGGCAGACGTTAAAAGAGAGAGTCTATGGTCTGTCATAACACAATTCGGTTATTGAACGAGATAGCGGTCATCACCGAGGGGCATTTCAATGGAGTTGGGCAGAAGCTTATCGGAGTTTAACTTGAGTTTCCACCAGTCATCGTTAAAAATGAACTGCCCACAGCAACCCATTTTAAGAGATTTTTTATGAGGCGTAAAAGTGGGTACTCTGGATTTCTGAGCGGTTTCAGTAACCGTTTTTATGGCAATCGTGGTCTGGATGGACCTGTCTTTCCCAAAGGCAAACAAGATCGCACCGGCATTTTCATTGAGCATATCCAGGGTACATTTCTTATACAAATTTCTCAGTGTGCGCAGATTTCTTGTCGATGATTTTTTCACGATGGCTTTAACGATCCTGATGCCGTAGTCCTGTTGAGACGTGTTGACAACAACATTGAACAGGCTCTCATCCTGCTCTCCGATAATAACACCTATTACTTTGACATCCGGCATTAGATCTTTGACTAAACCTATTTGATCTTTTAGATCGTATGTTTCATTTTGTCCAAAGACAATGAGTGGAAAAAACAGGAGAAATATTCTGATTTTCATGTCTTGACCTCATCTTATTACTCAAAATTGATCTGGGGATCATCTTCGGGAATCAATAATTTATATTTTGCTGCCGTTTTAGAACTGATACTGACGACCCATTGGTCTCCTTCTATTTTAAAGCGCCCCAAGCACCCCAGCTTTAGAGCTTTCTTGTTGGGGGAAAAAACAGGAATCTTTGACTTTGCCAATGCCGAAGCACAAAATCTGATGCTGACACTGTTCTTGGTTATGCTGTCAGAACCTTCTGAGAAGATGATCGCATCGATATGGTGTTTGCTGGCAGCCGACTTGACCAGTTTTTTGATGTGTTGCATGTATTGGGGGCCATTTCCTTTAATATTGTTCAGTTTAATCGGGATAATGAGGACTCCATATTGCGTTTGGGCGGTTCCCATATGTTGAATTAAATCACCGTAATCATTTGGACCAATCATAACCCCTACCCTTTTTACATGAGGCAAGGTGGCTGTGATTAAACCTATCTGATCAAGAAAGTCATACGCTTTATTCTGCCCAAAACATATGGGAATTAAAAGGAGACCAATTATAAAACCCTTCTTCAACTTATCCCTCCAATTTGGCATTTATAATGGATGAAATAATTGATTCAGACTCTATCTTAACGATAAACTGGAAAAAATAAAATGTTTTTTGCAAGGGAGTTGAGTTTCTCTCTGTGTTTTGCAGCATCTGGATGTTCCAAACTGAGAAGCACCCTTTCCTGCTACATAAACTGTTGTTTGAACTCTTCAAATGCTTTGGTCAAAATGTGTAATTCACGTTTGATTTCATCGATTTCTTCTCTTAACGTGGACTGTTCGACCGCGTTTGTCATTTTCGGTTCCCTTTCCGTCTCTGAAATGTCTTTTTCTTCTCCCAGGTTGTGTTGAAAGCGGTGTTCCTTTCTGCCCGGTTCTCTTTGCAGACGATGTATTAAAGGAAGCTCTTCGCGGTTAAGCATCCCATCCAGTGTTTCCTGTACTTCAAGCAGCGATTCAAATTCATACAGGCGATTGGTGCGGCCTTTTATTTCTCCCGGTGTTTGCGCGCCCCGCAGGAGTAAAACACAGAGCACCGCGGTTTCCTGTTCAGAGCAATGAAGCAGTTTGGACAACCTTTGGTCGTATCGAACCGCTCGTCGATCCCTTGCCGTTACAAAGTTAACAAGTGCCCGGTTGTAGAGTGAATTAAGATGGTCTTTGACAAGGCTTTCATCATAGGATACAACCGGAAAACGGCTGGACTTCTGATTACACGCCTGGACAAGCGCATTTAACGTCAAGGGGTAATAATCGGGTGTCGCCATTTGTTTTTCCATAAGGGCTCCGAGAATTCTTGCCTCTTCCGGACTGAGTTTCCATTCCATAGTGACCTCCTGGCTGTGAGTTTACATGATGAGACCTATTATAGGTCAAATAACGATCAGTTTTTCTAAAAGGGCCGCTGGCATTTTGGATCGCAGCAATTTCTCGACTCTACCCGGTGTGTATCGGGAACTTAAATGCTGTGCGATCAGAATGTCATTCTGAAAATAGTTTTTTGGGATTAAACACAGCAGATCATTGAGGTGCATGTGTCCATATTGCCGCGCTTTTTCAATCTCACTCTCTTCGATAAAGGTCAGTTCCATATTCAAAATGGTGGATTTCCCCAATTCGGGATATGCAAGCAGCGTTTGAACGGAGTGATCACCAAGATAGGAGAGAAAGGGAATGTCCGGTGAATGCCTGTTCAAGTAGAGGTGAAAGCCAATGGATGCTTTTCGGTGATGAGTTTGTATGGCTTCAACCCGGGCGCCCTTCTCCAGTGTCACCTGTTTACCGAACGCCAATCCAATAATCGGGGGAATTTCCTCCTGACTCCTTCCGTTGAGCTGAAACCAGGCTCCAATTGCGTTCCGGAAGTCGATTTCAACGTCCTTTGGAACGTAATAGAATGCGGGCGGTAAATTGAACAATCGGCGATACTGAATATGTCGCATCACACCCCAACTGTGATCTTCATGGGCATGAGTAATAAAGATGTGTTTGCAGGGGACGGCCTCCATGGAACAAAATCCCATATCAAATGCGATTTGCCTTTTTTTGAAAAGACAATACGTGTGGTGAGCGCTTTTGGAGTGCATCAGCAGCTTTTCACCAAACAGGGTCAGTGAAACGGGGATTGGAGCGAGATCGCTCTTTCCCGCGAAAAAGGGCATTTTTGGATTTGACATACTTTGCTCCTGTCCAGCTGTCATTATAGCCTATGGATGGCATCTTACACACCGGATGAAAGTCCGATCAGCCGAAACGGGACATGAAGAGCGATCCATTCGGCACTGTGAGCAGCAGACATAAGAGCGATGCAACCCGTTTGACACATGGATCTTCACTCCATTGGCAGCCATCGAGAGCTTGGCCGTTGCGGGCAAATGAACCATGGGAATGGGTTCGCATGGACAAGGTGATCAGGTCACAGTTGGAAAGGAGCGATCTCGGTGGCATCATGAGATGGCTGCTCAATATTCATCTTCCATTTTTCCGCTCGATACGTATGGAAAATTTATGTAACGACCCACCGTTCAAACCGACAATTCGATGGTAATAGATTACTGGGTCAGGTATAATGGTATTTCTTTTGATGTTTGTTAGCTCAGCATCCATTTCACATGAGGAGGTTTATTATGGCAAAGAAAAAACCTCGGCCAAAACCGCATCTGGAAGCTCAGTACTGTAAAGGTTGTGGTCGTTGTATTGAAGCCTGTCCAACAGGCTGTATCTCTTTGGGTCAGGAAATTCACCCGGAAACAGGTCTGGTTCCCGTTGTGTTCACTTTAGAGGACTGCACAGCTTGTGGACTCTGTTTTTCTGCCTGTCCAGAGCCTTTCGGCATATCAGGGGAAATTGTCGAAGCGGATTTTGAACTTTTAGATCCCGAAAAGATGTTTGGGGCAAGAGAGAGTAATGCCATAGAGCCCGTTGATATTCCCGATGAAACGATTCCTGTTCCATCTGTTCAACCACTTGTCATTAAAGGTACCTACGCTTCGGCCATTGGCGCCTTGTTTGCCGGTTGTCGTCATTTCTTTGGTTATCCCATTACACCGTCTACGGAAGGTGCCGAGTTAATGGCAAAAATCTTACCTAAACTGGACGGAGTTTTCCTGCAGGCAATCAGTGAAGTTGCCACCGTTAACATGATGTACGGTTGTGGCGGGGCTGGCTTGCCCTGTATGACCTTTACATCTTCTCCGGGCTTCAGCTTAATGCTCGAAGGTGTTTCCTACATGATCGGTGCAGAAGTACCCGGCGTTTTTGTCAACGTCATGAGAGGCGGTCCTGGCCTGGGCAACATCGCGCCTGAGCAGGCAGACATCAAGCTGGTCTGTCGCGGATTGGGACATGGGAATACCCATGCCATTGTTTTAGCTCCTTCCACTCCGCAGGAAATGCTGGATGTCACCATCCAGGCCTTTGAATTGAGTTTCAAATATCGCAACCCGGTTATTATTATCAGCGATGGTTATCTTGGTCAGATAACAGGCATCGTTAAAGTGCCAGACAGCATGAAAAAGCCCGGTATTCCCAAGTGGGGCGTTTACGGGGATGCTGAACACAGAGCCAATCTGATTACTTCCATCTTCCTTTCAGAGCCTGACCTGGAAAAACACAATATCTACTTAAATGAAAAGTATCGGGAAATCGCAGCGAACGAACAGATGGTCGATCTGTTTGAATGTGAAGACGCGGAAGTTCTGCTGGTCGCCTGCAACACGCCAGCGCGCATGGCCAAAGGCGCTGTTGAAGAATTGAGAAACCAGGGTATCAAAGCCGGCTTGTTCCGACCTGTCACCGTATGGCCTTTCCCCATTGACGAACTGAAACGGCTGCTGCCTCATATCAGGGATATCGTCGTCGTTGAAGCCAGTGAAGGCCAACTGGAAAATGAAATGAGACTCGCACTCTCAAAGGCCGGTATTCAAAACATACCTGAAATCAACCATGTTCGCAGATACGGTGGTGTTTTGCCGCAATTGGAAGAAATTGTCGAGAAAGTAAACACAATGGTCTGTGTTGGGGCGGAGGGTTAATATCATGAGTACATTTTATTCAAAATTTGAGAGACACGCACACGGAGAAGGCCTGAAAGGCAAGTCAACTCACTATTGTCCCGGTTGCGGACACGGTTTGGCGCATCGTTTTCTGGCTGAAGCCATTGACGAACTGGAAATCCAGGATCGCACCATTGCTATTTCACCTGTTGGATGCAGCGTCTTTCTCTATTACTACTTTGATGTGGGCAATACGCAAGCCGCTCATGGCAGAGCACCCGCTGTCGCTTTGGGCCACAAAGTGGCCAACCCGGAGTCCATCGTGGTCAGCTATCAGGGTGATGGCGACCTGGCCTCCATCGGTATGGCGGAAATTATGCAAGCGGGTCAGCTTGGCATTCCCATTACGGTTGTCTTTATCAACAATGCCATTTACGGTATGACAGGCGGACAATTGGCACCCACTACCCTGATGGGTCAAAAGACGTCCACGACCCCCGAGGGTCGCTATCCCCTGATGGGCGAACCCATTCAAATGGCGGAAATTATCGCTCAATTGCCTGGCTCGGTTTACGTCGAGAGAACAGCTCTGTTTGATGCCAAGAACCGCAACAAAACCAAAAGAGCCATTAAGAAAGGCCTTAAACTGCAGAAAGAGAAGAAGGGATTCGCCTTCATCGAAGTTCTGGCGGAATGCCCGACTCACCTGAAAATGAGTCCCCTGGATACGGAACAGTGGGTTAAAGAAAACATGGTTCCCATTTTCCCTCTGGGCGTTAAAAAGGATGTCAAGGTTCCATCTACTTTTGAAATGGCCAAGCCCAGCTTCAAAGCCGAGAAACTGCTCACGGAAATTGACAGCTCAGCGGAAAAGATTCCCCGCTTCAGTAAGAAGTTTCCCGAACATCTTGATCATCGAGATGTCTCCCTCAAACTGGCAGGTGCCGGCGGTGACGGTGCCCAGACAGCAGCCATGTTAATTACCCACGCCGGTATCAATGAAGGCTACGATGCAACGCACATCCCCAGTTACGGACCTGAATCGCGTGGTGGAACCTCCTATGCCGACGTGCATGTGGCCAAAGACGAGGTTTTGAGTCCCGCATCAGGCCGGCCGCACATCTTAATTGCCTTTAACCAGCCCAGCTTGATGAAGTTCGCTCCTACGGTGCGAAACAATGGCATCATTCTCTACGATTCCTCCATCGTTAAGGAAGAACCGGAAGTCGATGAAAGTATTCGCATGATTGGCGTTCCCTTCTCGGAAATTGCTGTTAAAGTGGGTATGCTGATGGTTAAAAACACAGTCGCGCTCGGTGCCCTGCAGGGTGCTTCGGAAATCTTCCCCAGTGAAACTTTCCTGACCACTATCAAAGACGCACTCAAACACAAGCAGAAGTATCTGCCCATGAATGAAGAGGCCTTCAACCTGGGTCGAGACTATGTGAAAAATATGTAATTCTTACTAAAACCTCAAAAAGGCCGGGTTACTGCAACCCGGCTTTTTTGGTTGTTGAGGTAAATGATCGGGCTTACAGGTGAAGGGTTGATCTCACCGGAAATCGTGCAATCGCTCTCGTTTCCTTTGAGCCGACAACTCACTGAGCTTTTCACTTTATCCTTGCAAATTTACCATAAGATAGTAATAATACAAGGATGATTGAGCGGTATTGTCGGTCTCAAATACAAGAAGATCTGGCCCGGAATTCTGCTGTTGCCCTGGTCGGACCACGTCAAGTCGGGAAAACGACACTGGCTCTAGAGCTCGCTGCGGGAATGGATTCTGCCTATATTGATCTGGAACTCCCCAGTGACAGTCAAAAGCTGGACGACCCTGAATTTTATTTCAGCCAACACAAGGGCCAACTCATGGTTATCGATGAAGTGCAGCGAAAGCCCGAGTTGTTTCGCATTTTAAGGAGCCAGATTGACCGTAACAGAAGGACAGGATACCGAAATGCTCAATTTCTCTTACTTGGTTCAGCGTCAAATGAACTGCTCAACCAAACTTCGGAGTCCCTGGCCGGTCGGATCTCCTACCGGGAACTCCATCCTTTCAATCTGCTTGAAGTTGGGTCGGACAAATGGATTGACCTTTGGATAAAAGGTGGTTTTCCCGACTCCTTTCTCGGGCAACACAGTGTGAAATGGCGTCGTGATTTCATTCGAACCTATTTGGAACGCGATATTCCCATGTTGGGTTCGCGCGTTCCCGCTGAAACACTGCGGCGATTTTGGAGTATGCTCTGTCACAGTCAGGGACAGCTCTTCAACGCATCCAGGCTGGGCAGTAGCCTGGGCGTTTCCGGTCAAAGTATATCGCGCTATCTCGATTTAATGGTTGACTTAATGCTGGTTCATCGTTTACAGCCCTGGCATAGCAACACCAAAAAGCGTTTGGTTAAAAGTCCTAAAATCTACATTCGCGACAGTGGGCTTCTACATGCCATTCTGAACATTTCGAGCATGGACGACTTGCTAGGTCATCCCATACTGGGTGCAAGTTTTGAGGGTTTTGTTATTGACAATATACGCTCTGTGCTGCCTGGTCACGTTGAAACCTGTTTTTATCGCACGGCTGCGGGTGCAGAGATCGACTTGGTTTTAAGAGTCAATGGCGAACTCTGGGCTATCGAGATCAAGCATTCCACGATACCTAAGCTCACAAAGGGCTTTCATCTGGCCTGCCAGGATATTCTGCCCGCCAGGAAATACATTGTTTACAGTGGCAAAGAGACTTATAAAACAAAAGAAGGTGTGATCGTCGTTTCACTGACACAGATGTTGAACAAGTTGACTGAATTCAGCGATGGAGCCAGCTGACTTAGAACGCGTTAGACCAGGGTAAAACAGGCGCGTGAATGCGTGCAATGTGTCAATCTGGGCCAAACTTGTCATACAGAAAACAGAATTGGAGCGGAAGTCTTTTTATTTCCGATCCACTTCTCTTTGTTTGGCCTGTTTCTTTTCCTGAGTTGCTTCTTTCTTCAGTCTTCCCTCGCGCTTCAATGCCCGTCTGAGGACGTATTCCACCTGAGCGTTCATTGAACGCAAATCGTCCGAGGCCCAGCGACGCAAAGCGTCCAGGACCTCGGGATCGATGCGCATGAGAAAAGCTTCTCGTTTAGCCATGCTCAGTTGTAAAGCGAACCCGTGTTGACGACCGGCTGGGTGTGGCGATCACTGCAGAGAACCACCAGCAAATTGGAAACCATGGTAGCCCGTCGCTCGTCATCGAGGTCGATAATATGCTTGGCAGCCAGTTCTTCCAGCGCCATCTCCACCATGCCCACCGCGCCTTCGACAATTTTTGTTCGCGCCGCAACCACGGCCTGAGCCTGCTGTCGCTGCAGCATGGCTGCGGCAATTTCGGGTGCATAGGCCAGGTGGCTGATGCGCGCCTCTATGACCTTGACACCCGCTTTTTCCAGCCTTTCCTGGATGTCGGACTCAAGCTGGCCGCAGACATCTTCGGGGTTTCCCCGCAGGGATACGTCATTATCATGACTGTCGTAAGGATGACGGCTCGCCAGGTTGCGCAAGGCCGCTTCTGATTGAACGGCAACGAAGTCTTCAAAATCATCCACCTCAAAAAGCGCTTCAGCCGTGTCGACCACTTTCCACACGACCACCGCTGAAATTTCGATGGGGTTGCCGTCCCTGTCGTTGACTTTTGACGGCTTGCCGGATGTGCGGGTGGCTTTTTGAAGGACTTTTCCAGCCGCATCCTTCATTTCGGGCTTGTGTATGGAGCCCGTTTCAAAGTTGCGTACCCGGAGGGAAACCTTCTTTTTTGAGAAAAAGGGATTGACCCAGTAGAAGCCCGATTTCAGTACCGACCCCCTGTAGACACCAAAGAGCAGCAAGACCCGGGCCTGGTTGGGTGCTACGGCCATAAAGCCGGCACACGAAATAATGGCCATAAGGAAAAGGGCAATGCCGGAGACAAGCTTGAGAACGGCCAGTGAACCGGCAACTGTTTTTATGTCATTCAATTCTGTAAAAAATAAAAGGGGACCCGCTACAAAAAGCGCGAGTGTGACAATAAGCGGGAACCAGCCCGAGATGGGATTATACGTTTTTTCAAGTACCATTGTGAACCTCCTGTCTGATTTCACTATGATATTACGATGATATCATTCAAGGGTTTCATTTGTAAGGAATATTTTTATTTTTTTTTATCAAACGATCAGTTCATTGCCTGATGGATAGACTGGTTGCTTGTTGTGCTTTTCTTCTTGAAAGCAGGAGATAGCCTGTATCTTTAAAGGCACCTTGTTTGTATTTGACAGGTTATCGAAACTCCGATACGATTGGCTTAAGCTAAGCTAAGGTAAGATGTAAATTACACCATTCAATAGATGGTCACGGTATGGCTTCATGTTGCAGCGTTCAGAACGAGGACAGGATGTTAGTTTATTTTTTATTACTGCCAATTCTAATCGAAGGTGAGTTAGTTCCAGAAAACGGCAACATAATTGGCCATCAAAAGTTCCCGTACCTCATTGAAAAACTCAAGTTCATACAGGATAACAAAGTACTGATGGTTCAAGGTGGCTTAGGGCTTATTTATGCTTACCGGTAACAAAAGCATCACGGTACGTTTGGAAAAACTTGTAACGGACCAAGAAAAGAAGTTGAGTCAGGCACAATTCAGCATTGAACGGTTTAAACCAGGCTGCGTTTCAAGTGAGTGGCATACGGCAGGCGAACGGCCATTGGCGTTTCAGCTTCGGTTGAGTTATAAAAACAGAACTTATGACTCAATATGCTACCACTTCTTGAGTAATAAAGACGGGATGTATACCTCGAGAACCCGTGAAATGCCATTTGTTTTTATCCAAGAAAGGGCTTTTCGCCTGCCTGCGTTGAGCGTTTAAATGAGAAGACGGCTTCATGCCGGTTTTGCTATTTCGACTTGTCGACGTTGAAGTCTATTTTGATGTAAGAGGAAACATCCGCCTCCTTTCCGTTCACTTTGCCTGGCTGAAACTGCCATTCTTTTAAGGCATCTTGAGCCGCTTGAACAAATTCATAAGCGCCTTTGCTGGTGTCAGTCAATACATCGATGTCTTTAATCGTTCCATCTTTTCCAAAGATGACATTTAAGACAACATACCCGCCAACGCCATCTTTTTGAGCCTTTTCAGGTATTTTAGGTTGCGTTCTTTTTGTAAATTCAGGCGGAGTTACGCCTTCATCGCCAACTGCGGGAACGCCTTTTTTGGATAATTTGACTTGTTCGGGTGTTTTTACTTCTTGTTTTTCGGTGTTTTCCGCCCTTGCAAATACCAGGGCACCCAAAATAACACTCAAACCTATGAGCACGATGTGTTTGAATTGAAACATGTTTTGACCTCCTTCAAGTTCTTTGATTCTTTGAATGTTGGTTTTCTTGTTGTGAAAAAAGTAGTTTGCTAAATGGCTGGAAAAAGATAATCGCCCTTTTTTCTGTAACAGCACGGAGGCTAAGTCCTTGAAATAACGACGATCCTTTTGTTGACATTTTAAATCGCACCGCATTTCAGAATAGAGATTGGCTCTGGCCGACATGTAACTGATCAGGGGGTTCCACCAAAACAGACATTCCACACTGAACAGAATGATTTTCAGGAAGTTGTCGCCATGAGCGATGTGAATGCATTCGTGAAAGAGCAGGGTGTCACGGTGTGGCTTGCTCAGATGATTGGCACCCAGCCAAATTTCGGGATGAGAGAGACCCACAACACAGGCTTCATGGGAATGGGGGATAACGCGAACGGGTAGTTTATGTTGTCTCTTCGTAAACAGGGATGGATTGAGTGTGATTTCTTTTAACTCAAGGATGTGTGAACCCTTTTTCAATGCGTTCAGTTGCTTTTTTATCCTGCTCCAACTCCACAACCATTTTAGAGCGGCGATGGATAACACCAATCCAAGCCAAAGGTTGAAGGCGGTATCAGTCTCGCGATGGGGCTCAATGGCAGATGCCTCCCAGGTGTCAACCACTTCGTAAACTTGAAGGTAAAGGTAGCCGGTTGATTCCCGGTCGACTGAAACAGGGAGCTCAAGAAGGTGAACAGGCAGTAACCACAGAGCCATTCCAATCAGAATGAGTGCAAGGCGAAAGCCAGGCGAACTGCCATTTAGTTTGTGGGTGAGGAACAAAATAATGAGGGAAAGAAGAAGGTTGACAATGATGTAGGAAATCACGGTTGACCTCCCTTTTTGTGGTTCTTCAGCAGAGATTCCAGGTAAAGGATTTCATCGTCGCTGAGTGCTTCATCCTGAAAAAGGTGGGACATGAGCGCTTTTCGATTGCCGCCAAACAGGCGTTTCAACATGCTCTGCACCATGGGTCTGGTAATTTCCGCTTCCGCGACAGTGGCTCTGAAGAGGATTGTGCGTCCGTATTGGCGAATCCTCTCAACAGCACCCTTTTTTTCCAGGCGATCGATAATGGTCTTGACTGTGTTGTAGGCTACGAGCCGCCTTTTTTGAATAATCTCGTGGATTTCAGGCGCTGTCAGATCTCCTTGCTCCCAAAAAACCTGTAAAACCTCAATCTCAAAATCCGAACACCTCATAAACTACACACCCCAGCATATAACTACATTTGTAGTTTATGGCGTTTTTGCGTTTTTGTCAAGGTTTAAGGGTGAAGAAAAGCAGTTCTTATTCGCTGTTGATGGAATCCAGGGATAAATTAGGCAGATCAACCGAGCTTCTACTCATGGAGTCTTCAATTGAGCGTTAAGCAGAATGACTCAAATTAGAAGAGCTTTTGATATTAAATGATTCATCGCTGACCGGAGTTGGGTGTGTAATTGTTGCTTGGCCCCAGCGATGGTTATGCTGTGAAATGAAAAATACCGTTCTGGAAGAGCGAGTTATGCTTTGATTTATTTGACAGGACCCATTTATGTAAGGCTCAATCCGCATGAGCTTCCCGGAACAGATAAACCTCAGATGGAGTGGTTTTGTTCATGAAAGGGAGTACCAGGCTGTGGCAGTTCTGGCAGGCGGGCCACAAGCCCGCCTGTGCTTTTATCTGTTATTTAAATTTGCCGTTATCTTTTGGCCTCGAACTCTTTGAACAGGGCGGCGAACAATTTCGGAACCAGTTCCATTTTATGGGGAGCTTCCACATAGGCGATTCTCATTTGAGTGAGACCGGGATTGTTTTCTTCAGTGTTGTAGAAACCTGCCATGGGCGATACCAGTAAGGTGTATGTTTCCCCGTCGAGCGAGACGCATCCTTTTGTGGCCATGTACATGACAAATTCACCGGCATCGAAGCCCGGTTTGGCGATCTTTCTGACATCGACAACCGAGTAAATGGAGGCATCTGGACTTGAAACGATAATCCCGGGAAGCAGTGCTTTCAGATCGGTGCTCAATTTTTTAAGCATGCCGAAGTAATAGGCTCTCTGCTTTTGATACCAGTCTTTGAGTTCATTGACAGACACCTTGCCCAGCGCGCTGAAAATATACTGTCCAATGGCGTTAGAGCATAAGCTGGCGGTGTTTTCATTGACACATTTAATGTTGAGTTCTCTGTTGTCGGTAACAAGAGCGCCAATTCGCAGACCGCAGGCATTCCAAACCTTGGAAGAAGTTTCAATGCTGACTCTTCTGCCGGTTATGCCGGGAAGCTGGTCTTCGTCAAGAGCCCAGATGCTGGAGGGTTTATCTTCGGTGTAATACAGTTCCCGATAAGCTTCATCGCTTATCATCCACATATTGTATTTGATGGCCAGTTTGGCAAATTCAGTCATGGTTTGCTGATCGATAAATTGCCCTGTGGGATTGTCGTAGGGAATCACCACCATGGCACCGGGTTTTTCTTTTTTTATGGTCTCTTCAATTTCTGACATATTGGGAAAGCTGAACTTGCCGTTGTCATTTAATTGTCGCTGCACGGAAACGGTTTTTCTTCCGAGTCTTTTAGCCAGCGAAGTGTAGTTGGTGTAGGCGGCATCGATCAGTAACAGAGGCGCTTTATCTGTTCCGGCATCTCCGCAAACGGCGACAATCATCAGCTCCATGGCCTGGGAACCGCCATCGGTTATTTGTGAGTAGAGCTTGTTTGTTTTGAATCCGCTCGATTCGATGACATGCAGAAAGGCGTGATTGCATTCATTGAGCCCTTTCGTGGTGGTGTACTTAACAACGCCATCTTTAAAGGGTGATTGTTCTGCATTCAAATGAAGCATTCGCTCTTGCATGGCCGGATGCATGGGAAGAGAAACATTTCCGATAGCTGTGTTAACCACTCCAATTTTATCTTCTCTGTTGTTGAACTCAATTTGAGCCAGTCGGATAGCCGATGGTAAGCGGTCTTTAATGTGATTGGATAATGTTGGTTTGTTCATGTGTTTTGCCCCTCGATCAGTCATTTAACTAATGTGCATCATAGACGGGAAAAAGTGGAAAATCAAAGAAATCCTGTGCCAATAAGCAAAGTTTTTAAGGACCGTTTCAGGGTGACCGGTATGGGCTTTTACGCCGACCTTTTTCAGCCCTGGTTTCAGGATTCCTGCCCGTAGGAAAGCTCCATTCTTCTGATTTTCAGAGCCGCCAGCAGGATCATGACAAGCGAAAACGCGACAAGGCCGAATACCGCCAGCCAGGCGGGTATGGGATCCGCGGCCATGGCCAGCGGTCCTTCCGAAACCGGTATGGGAGCCAGTGCTTTCAAGTAATAGATGACACTTGCCTTCTTTAAAAGCGAGGGCAGCAGGAAATTAATCCATTCCCAGAGGTAGAGCAACATGGCGGGAATGATGGCGTTTCTGAAGAGCAATCCCATGAGCAGGAAAACAGATCCGTATCCCAGACAGGCTAAAAAAATGATGAGGTCGTACTGAAGGATTAGCAGGAAGCCGTTGTTTTGCAGGAAGAAGCTCTTTAATTCCGCCATGCCGAAGGACATTTGAAACAGCAAGATGGCCAACGTAGTCGAGAGGGTCATCAGAAGAGTGGAGCTGACCGCGCCAGCCAGGAACTTTCCAAGGACAAGGTATTCTCTTTTTAGGGGTGATAACAGGTAGTAGTGCAGACTGTTGTCCAGAAAGTCGGCTCTGAAGAGGTTCATGAAAATCCAGACGGCGCTGAAGAAAACGATACTTCGCAGCATGAAAACCTGAAAAAAGGCCGCGAAAGTCGCTGAAGGCTGTCCCATGGGTGGGTGAGAGGTTTTGATAAAAAGCAGCGAAATCAGGAAGAAGGAACCAAATAACACAACGGGTAAAAGCGCAAGCAACAGTGTTGGAATCCCTCTCTTGCCCCATAAAATTTTCTTTGTTTCTATTTCAAAGAGCGCTTTCATTTGTTGGAACCGTCGATGGGAGTTCATAGGGAACCTCCTGTGTTGCCTATAAGGTATTCGTAAACAGCGTTGACATCTTCATCCGATGGTTCCATGGACTCGATGTGGTATTGAGATTTGGCCATGATGGCATTGAAATCCCTGTAAAAATAGTCTGCTTCCAGGCTTCTTAAACTCAAGCCACCCTTATCGCGGTGCAGAGTGATCTCCACAATATGATCCAAATTCATGAGCTGCCTGGCCATTTCCCTGGCCTGAGTTGTTCTGATCTTGAACTGAACCGGATGATCCTCCACTTCATTGCGTACATGGTGGATCTGGCCTTCGGCGATGATGTATCCCTGGTTGATGAGGATTACTTGATCGGAGATCACATCGACTTCATGCAGGATGTGACTGGAAATGATGACAAAAAGTTCCTGTTCGGAAAACTCCCTGAAAAGATTGATGGTCTCCGCACGAGCCATGGGGTCCAGGCCATTGAGGGGCTCATCGAGTATGAGAACCTTGGGGTTGTGAGCCATGGCTTGTGCCAATTTGATGCGTTGTCGCATACCCTTGCTGTAGGCATCGATTTTTCTGTGGGCGGCATCGGATAAGCCGACTTTTTCGATCATTTCATCACTGATTTTTTGACATTTGCTGTCACTGTAGCCCTGAAGCTGGAGAAAAGTATAGACAAACTGATAACCCGTCATGCCTATGGGGAAGGAATCGAATTGCGTGCAGTAGGCCACCTTTTTGAACATGGCTTCGGTGTCCATGGGGTTCATACCCATGACGTCAATGGAGCCTTGCGTGGGTTGAATCAGCCCGGTTAACAGGTTCATAATGGTGCTCTTGCCGGATCCGTTTGGTCCAACAAGGCTGGTAATACCCGGTTCTATTTTGAGGTTCACTTTGTTGACACCCAAAACTTCTCCGTAAAACTTTGAGACGTGATTGAAAGTAATGTGGTTCATCGGATCACCTCATAGGCTTTGATCCTCATTTGTAAAATCAACAGGGAGAGTGACCATGCCATCAGAAGAATAAGGTAGCAGCCTGAAACAGACAGCGAGTCTCCCGTCTGGATATGAAAGAGTGAATTATAGATGGTGTCCATGACCTTGTTGATATCCAAGTAGCGACCCCATTTAACATGAAGCGTGGTATTGATAACATCTCCGGTGGCCATCGTAATAAATGGCAGGGCTATAAAGGCAAAGCCGGCAATGGAACGCCATTTCAACCAGGCTGATATGGCCAGCGCAAACAGGGTCATGGTGATGATGAACAGATTGCTGCCCAGGATGAGCCCCATGGCAATGTGTAGATGATCGAACAGCCAGGGCCCATTGTGTAAATAAGCCTGAAGCAGGAATAACAGAGAGGCGGGAATCCAGGATACGCACGAGTTGAGGATGTAAATAACGGAAAATTTTCCCGCGATATAGTTTCGTTTATCAAAGGGACGCGAAAGGTAGAGGGGAAGGGCGTTATTGGCCAGGTCGGGCGAGATGAGAGGCGGGCCCAGAAAGAGCGTTAAAAGGAAGCACATACCCATTTGTATGTTCAACAGGCTGGAGAAAAAAGTGGTGTCGATCGTCAACATATCGCTTATTTTGATGCCCAGCATATCAATGATGGCCGCATTGTTATAGATGTAGATCATGGCCCCGGATATCAGCAGCGGCAGAAAGCAGAGCACGAAGAAGCTGGTAAACAGTTTGGATTTAAAAACTCGCTTAAAGGCAAATCGGGGAATAATCAGGAATCGCGAAAGGATGGGAGTAAAAGGGCCTTTGAAAAGTCTGTATTGTCGGTTATACACGGACATAGCTGCCCTCCATTGCTTTCAGGAAAATATCCTCCAGAGAGTCGCGTTTAAAGCTGAGCTTCCTTATCTGGACATTGGTTTCTGCGGCTAGTCTGAAAATATCAGTGACTTCCATTTGCTCATGGAGCACGATTTTAAGGTGTTTTTTACGAGGAACAGCTGTTTCGCAGCCCTTGTTCTGGAGCACCCGAACGAAGTCCTCCTTACTGCCTGAATAGGCGCACTCAATAAATTTTCTGTTTTCTTTTCGCTCTTTTTCCAGGTCACAGTAGACGGCTATTTCACCGCTTTTGAGGATGAGCACTTCACTACAGCAATCTTCCACGTCTTTCAGGAGGTGGGAAGAGAGAATGATCTTTGCCTCGCCTTTGGAGCTGATTTCCCTGATGAGATCGAGCATGCGGGTTCGAGCCGGTGGATCGAGACCGTTGGTCGGTTCATCGAGGAAAATGAGTTCCGGACCATGTACCAGAGCCTGAGCCAGCTTGATAAGCTGTTTCATGCCAAGGGAGTAAGTTTCAATTTTTCGGTATCGCGCTTCGCCGAGCCCCACATAGTACATGGCTTCGTGCGCCTTTTCCAGGGCCAAGCCCGGGGCAAGGCCGGATAGTTCGGCCATGTACCGGACAAAGTGGATACCGGACATACCGGCGATAAAAGCGTCTCTTTCGGGCATGTAACCCAGTATCTGCCGAATGGTTTTACCTTCACTCAAATCGTGTCCCAGTAATTTAGCAGTGCCGGAGAAAGGTTTAAAGAAACCCAATAGGGAATGGATGAGTGTGGTCTTGCCGGAACCGTTGGGACCGAGTAACCCGATAGCTCTTCCGTTCAATGAAGCATTCAGATTTTTTAAAATGGGCCTTCCAGCCAGATGAACACTCAGGTTCTGGAGTTCAATCGTCGGCGATATGGTCATAGTTTTTCTCTTTCATATAATGCAGCTTGTTTCAGGCTTGAGTATTGTTTGTGGAGTCGGGCGAATCACCCGTTTTTCGACATTGATTAAAAAACGGTGAGTTGGAGCTCCGTAATTCAAAGTAGATAAATTATCACGCTTCACATTCGGCTCCTAGTAGATTTTGCGCTTTGAACCTTACAGGATCGCAAGGCTTTCCTCCATCCTTGCCCTCAAAGAAAGATCCTTTTGGGGGGTCATTGGAAAATGAGCCAGGTCAGAAAGTGAAATGCTCGGTTTCCTGACCTGGAAATGCAAAGAGAGGGAATAAACACGGGGCCTTTGATCGCTTAGGTAAAAAAGATGGATTTACCATAGAGGTCAGAGTGCAACGCGACTTCATTTAATCAACGGATTGCAGATCGAAAAGTTGCTCCAACAGACCATTCTTTCTGGCATGGGGGTTGATTAAGTTCGTCAGGAAAGGGGAGAGTACAGAGTCGCCACCCGTCGAGGAAAGTGTAATGCGGTCTTCTTCTGCGTAACAGTAAAGCAGTTTGGGAACCATTCTCAACGGCAGATCCTGCATGGTATTGGAGTTATTGAGTTGATTGATTTTTGAACGTAATGATGTCAGGGTACTGGGGTCTATGTAAACCATTCCCGAAAACTCACTGTAACTATCAGCCGGCAGTATTTGAGTGAACTTTTCTGATGAGGCGATACTTAAACCGTAGCTGCGGTTCTTTTGGGTTTGTTCAATGAGTGAAAGGTTGGGTACAACCAGCACGTAGCCGTCGATGAACGTATAGTAGATGCTTGTACCGTATTTTTCACTTTTCACTTCATAGACTTTTTGACCATTTAAATTGGACTCCGTTATCAGGACTTGAAGGTTATTGTGTTGATTGGCGAGTGCAACCAAGCCCTCAATGGTTTCATTGAGAAGTGTCGTGTCATAGACTTCTGCAACGACTTTCCAGTGCGGCACGGGTAAGATTGGACCGTCTAAAGCGAAGGTCACCTCACCACCCAACGCAACCGCTAAATCGTGAAGAAAATCCATCAGGCTTTCCTGATCCTTTAACATGATGTTCTTCCATTGTTCATTGGTTTTCATCGTCAGCATAAAATCATTGAGCATAATTTCAGGATCGATTGTCGAAACGGATGCAAAGAGATGGGTTTCCTGTGAGAGGAAGGTTAGACTTTCCAGTGGTGTTGGTTCTGCGATCCATGAAGCAAAACCCTGTCGCTCTTCTTTAAAAGACAAGTTAGCCTCAAAAGATGAATCCATAATGGCCTGTCTCTTGATGAAAATGAAGTTGTTGAGAGATTCCAGCCCTGTGTTTTGCAGTTGACGGTCAATGGCATCTTCAGAAATGAGTTTGGATAAGTTGATACCGAAAACGACGCTGACACCAGATTGATAGACATCATCCAGTGTTTGGAAGAAGTCGCTTGAAGTGAAGCCGGTGTTTTCTCCTGCGGAAATGGCGCTCTTTAAGTTCTGGAGAGTTCCTGCATCCGGCGATGCGGCGATATGGTTTTCAGTAGTCCAGACATACAGGGTCTTGGCAGCTTGCTGAATGCCATCCGGATCGTCAACAAATTCAATCTGGGTCACGACTTCCTCTTCCATGTTTTCCAGTTGAGCGTGCACGTATTCTTCCAGCCCCTGTTTGCCTGAACTTTCAACCAGAAAGAGAGGAGCAAGCGTATTGACATCTTCTCCGGCAATGCTCATTGCTATTTCATTGCCGAAGTAGGTGCAGAGTTCTCCCAGAAATGTGATCAAATAGGCGTATTCTTCCTGGTAGCTGTTCAAAACCTCTTGAGGGACCACTTCCTGAAGCTCTGGATAAAGGTCCAGTTGTTCTTTGATGGTATTGAAAACGTCCAGTGTAGCTTCGCCGATATTGGGAAAGCCGGCATAAAACAGCGTGTTCTCCGGCATGAGCGGTAAAAGTTCGGAGTGATAACGCGTTCCTTCAGCGGCAATTTCGGCTTCAAACTGGGCTGCAGCATCGGCAATGGATTCCATGAGAGGTGCAAGCCGGGAAGGGGCCTTTGTCCATGCTATTTCTCTTTCTAGAGGCACCCTTTTAAGGGCTGTCTGGGATGTGTATTGATTTCCGGGTAACAATACCGTGGTGTTTTTACCCTTCTTTACGTGTACCTCACCCTCTAAAACGGATACGCGAGACCCTTTTGGGCCTGCGTTGACTGAGAAAACAGTCCCTTTGACCGATATATTGCAGTCCGGAAGGTTAACAAAAAGGTGTCCGTCTCTCTGTTTAGCGGCTTCAATCAGGGCTTTGCCTGCTGTCATTTGAATGGTTGTTTCACCGTTTGATTTTCTAATGTTGAAAATGGAACGACGAGAAAACTCGACTCTGGAACCATCGGGCAGTTCCAGAATGGAGTTGCCATCTCTGGGGGTTCGAATCTCCACGCCATAAGACAGCACCTGCTCGCCTGAGTGCTGAACCAGTTGATGGTTGGAAAGCTGATAAAAGGATCCCTCTACAATTTCAATGCTCGTGTCGGGACTGAACCACTGTTCGATATTGAGGACTCTATAACTCAAACCTATGAAGGAAAGAGCAATAAAAGCCGCGGCAGCTTTCCAGATAATGGACTTGTTCCAACTGGAGGATGATGCCTTTGAACGGGCGGGTTTTGTAACGGTTTCAAAAGCAGGCTGTTTAATTGCTTGAAGGTGTTTTCTGCATGGCACACACGATCGCGTGTGGTCACCAACCAGGATCATTTTGGCTTCGCTGAGTTCTTTTTTGACATAAGCGGGAATGAGTTTCTGGAAGTCTTCACATCCCGAGATGCTTTTGACGTCAGCGGCAGAGATAGCTGTTTGACTGGGTTTTTGTGTGAGTTTACTCAATATACGCTTTTTTGCCTGAGACAAGTGTTGTTCAGGAATAGGGTCGTTTTGAATCTCTTCAATGATTTGATCCAAGATACGGCTGTTAGACATGATGACCTCCAAGGGCTTTTGAAAAATGTTTTTTCATGATGTTTCGCGCGCGGTAGATCAGTACCGCTGTAAAGGCTTGTGACAGCCCCAGCATGTGGGCAATCTCCTTGTTTTTGTATCCTTCAAAGAACTTCAAAGTAAATACGGCCGCCATTTGGGGCTTCAGTTCAGCCAGGCATTGACGGAGAAGGTATTTTAGTTCTTTGTTTCTCTGTATCTTTTCTGGATCAGTGTCGGGGAAATAACTGCGCAAGTCGGGAAGAGAGTCCAGAGAAGTTGCATTTCTTGTTTTTCTGGTTTTTAAAATGTCGTAAGAAGCGTTAATGGCTGCTTTTCTGAAGTAGGCTTGAGGGTTTGGCTCAAGTATGGGTAGTTTGGCCCGTTTAGTCAATCGCAAAAAAACCGTTTGCAGAACATCTTCCGCGTCCATTGGATTGCCGCATATGCGATAAGCTGTTTGGTAGATAGTCCTGTAATTTTGATTGAACAGAGCTTCTATTTCCGTTTGATCTGTTGTTGATCTTTCAGGGTGTATCATCAGTTCCAAGAGAACCTCCTGCTTTATCTCTTGTGAATAAAACGAGCCGTATTCGAATTTATAACTAAAAATCAGAAACTTTTCTTTTAAGTTGAAAGGAGTGATGGAGAACAATTGATGAAAACGGTTTAACAGGCAGAGGTGTCAAGGGTCGTTTGATGAAAAGCAATTTCCAATGAAAGCGTCAAATCCTCTATTCGGATCGAGCTTTTCAGTACCGGATACAATTTTACATGTTTTTTTCTTTAAGTCTTGAACTATCACAAGCGATGAATTAAAGTAAGAACAGGAGTTCGTTCGCATATCAATGGAAATCAAAAGGAGGAATTCTATGAGAGTGTTAAGTCTGGTTGTTTTACTCATGGCATCGGTAGCAGTTTTAGGTTTGGAAGATTCAGTTTCAGTTGGTGATCGTACATTTATAATGAAAGACGGTGCCTGGTATATGGAAGGATTGCCTGATGATTTTCAAATAGAAGACGGTTATATTTGTGAACATAAGGATGACATTTGGCAGAACTGGTACAACTCGGGTGATGAGCAGTTGAAGAAAATTCTGGAACTCGGTCCAAATATCGTCTGGATGATGAAAAGTTCGGTTGACGGTAAAGAACATGTGTTCGCTGTTTCTGATGGTGATCATTTTATCGCTTTCCTTCCAAAAGCGGCGGGACTATCAAAAGCAGCCAAAGCAGGCCTGATTGTTGGAGGCGCAGCTGCTACCGCTGTTATTATCGACAATTTGAATGACGATGACGAAGCCTCAAAAGCAAAGCGATAAATTGAAAAACGAAACACCAAAAAAGACCAGTATGTTCATGCATATTGGTCTTTTTTCGTAATGGGGGTGTAAATGAGCAAGCGACCACAGAAGAAGATTTTAATAGTTGAAGATGAGCCCAAGATTTTAGAAGGAATAGTCGATGCTTTATCCTTCAAGGGGTTTCTCGTTGTGACAGCACAGAGAGGAGATGAAGCCATATCAAAAGCTCTCATAGAAAAGCCGGATTTAATTATTCTGGACATCATGATACCCAAATTAAGCGGATTGGATGTGTGTGAAAACCTTCGGGAAAGCGGAGTCAAAGCGCCAATCATTTTCCTGACGGCCAAAGGCAGCGAGGAGGATCGCATTGTTGGTCTCGAGCGCGGTGGTGATGATTACATCACCAAGCCGTTTTCCATAAAAGAGCTGGTGGCACGTGTGCAAGCCCACCTCAGGCGTCGGGAGATTGACGCACTTGAAGCCATTAGCAGTGAAAGCGGAAAACATGTCTTTGAGATCAAGGGTCTCACAGTCGATTTTCAGAGCCGGTCGTGCTGGGCAAATGGCGAGAAAATACATCTCTCTGAAAAAGAATTCAGAATTTTGAAGGTACTCTTTGAAAATATTGGACAGGTGGTCGATCGAGAGACCCTTCTGAAACAGGTTTGGGGTTATCGAACCCTTGATTTGGAAACTCGCACCGTTGATGTAACCATAGGCAAATTGAGACAAAAGATAGAAATCGATATTCACGAGCCAAAGATTATCAAAACGAAACGCGGCAAAGGGTACATCATAGAGGGAACCATTTAAATGCTGTAAAGGCCTGTGCGATTAAAAAACGGCCTGCAAACAGGAAAAATCAATGACAGCCGCATATAGAAAACAGTACCGGCAATGGCTGTAACACGGCCCGAAAAACGGCTTGAGGCATGACGAAATAGAGTGTAGTTGAATGCAGAGAAAGAATTCCCGGCTGGGTTCAGCCTTGACCGGTTATGTTATTTTGATGTTGGTGCCAATCGCTCTTATGGTGCTTCAGGGTGTCCAGTCCTTGCAACAAAAACGCGATGATCTTTATGTCAACGCTGTGACAGAGCTGAACACTCAGGATGAGCATTTGCGGTATACGATGGAGCGCGAATGGAACTTGTTTATCGACCGTGAACAGTCCAGGCCGTTTGATGATTATTTTCCTGTTACCAGGTTGAAAAATGAGAATTATCGAACACTTCAACCTACCGAAGCTTTCCAGCGTTCTCCTCTTTATTCCACTTTGAAAAGTGCCGCCGGATCTTCAAGGCATACCCAGGAAAATACGCATCTTTTCCAACCCGCCGTCATGGGTTACTTTGAGTTTAACCCCTATAAAATGAAAATCAGTACACCCTACGACCCTTATGGCTTGTTTCACGATACGCATGCAAACCAGAAGTCTTTTTCCGAGTTTTTGGATACTACGATTTCACCCAGAATAATTGAGATCCTGAAACTGGATAACTTTAATGAGAAGGATCCCCTTGCGCTTCTGCTGAAATTGAAAACGCATCTCACGCATAAAACAAGGCAGCCCGTTCAACATCTCGGTGATGTGTTCAATCTCGACGATTTTGCGGATCAGTCGATGTTGGAAGTGAACTATTACAGCTTTAATTTTTACACCATAGAAAACGACAACGCGTCCTTGCTGGTGGCCATAAGAGCCGTTTTAATTGGAAGTGAGATCATCAGACTGCAGGGTTTTGTCATCAATTTATTAAATGTCCTGCAAGAAATACAGGCCTATCAAGAGCCATTGCAGTCTGATTATGGTCAGGTGGTGGTAGGCCTTTCAGTAGAAGGGGGGCGATCCTTCTTTGCGCCTTTTAACCAGTTGAGTTCATCTGTTGTCATTCATAAAGATCACAGTGCGCTGGAGAGCCTGAAAAGTGAGGAACGTCGCTTTTGGAAGATGATGATTGCTCTCGTTATCATTCTGTTTGTATCTTCCGTGGCCTTGTCGCGGTTCATAACGGCTGAAATAAGACTCAACCAAAAAAAGACAGACTTTATTTCGGCTATTACCCATGAATTGAAAACACCGTTAACCAGCATAAAAATGTATGCGGAGATGCTGGAGGAAGGCTGGGCGAAGGGAAAGGAAACGACTTACTATCGGCACATCAACAGTGAATCTCAACGTCTAACGCGCCTGATTGGAAATGTTTTGAATTTCGCCAGGTTGGAAAAAGGCTCTTTTCAGCTGCAAAGCTCGCCTATGGAGTTGTGTTCTTTTCTAAAGGAGACGTTTGCTTCATGGCAGATTTGGCTCCAGGAGTTTGGTCTTCAGATTAATTTGGATATTCAATCAGAGGCATGGATTGTGGCTGATTCCGATGCGATGAAGCAGGTCTTGTACAACCTCTGCGACAATGCCATAAAGTACGCTAAAAACCCCGATGGCACCATCCTGTCCGTTAAATTGAACCTGGACAATGGTTTTGCCTGTCTCTTTATTCACGATAACGGGCCGGGTGTACCCCAGGAAGAGACCAAAAATATTTTTGAACGATTTTATCGTATTGAAAGCGAGTGGACCCGTGAGAGCACCGGTACGGGACTCGGCTTGGCTCTGGTAAAGGAAATCATCTTGAAATCAAACGGCACGTTGGAGCCTTTTATTCCCGAGGACAGCAAGGGGTTTGGTTTGAAAATGGCTTTTCCTCTCATAGAGGGAGGGCTGCCATTCGATTAGTGCGATGCTTTTCACTTGAGGATCCTGTTTCTTTACATTGATATTGGCCGCGATTCTATGATAAAAGAAAGATGTGAATAAGTTAAACATTAATTCAGCAGGCTTCAGCTGCCGAATTCAGGTTGAAAGGATGATTTATGTCACATGAGCTCATGCTGGAAATAGTTTGTCCTGAATGTCAGAAAACGTCTGTCATGCCTTTTATTAAAGTTCCTTCAGGAAACTTCAGCGGAACATGTCAGGCTTGCCATGGCACGTTCCCGTTCTCAAAGGATCAGGGTTTGAATTGTCATATTACTTCCGTGACGGGTGTTAAAAGCATTGGAGAGCAGGCAAATGAATCAGAACCCAGCGAAAGAGTCAAAAAAGACCAAGATGGCTGGCTTGTTGAGCATCCGGCTTGTGAGGGTAATTCTTATACCATTAGAAAATTGGGCAGCCTTATTCGCGCCGGTTTCATTAACGGCAGTACCCGAGTGCTTCCCCCGGGTGCACCCAAGTTTTATGAAGCCAAGGAAATCCATGATTTATACGAATACTTCAAAGAGCGTGCGCGCATGAATAAACGGTATAAAAAAGAAGAATAACGTTATTCAACTGTCACACTCTTAGCCAGGTTCCGCGGTTTATCGATCTCACAACCCCGAAGATCGGCACAATAGTAAGAGAAGAGTTGCAGCGGAATAATGGATAAAATGGGTTTTAGCAGATGGTGTGTTTGAGGAATGTAAAACACTTCATCGCAAATGGATTGAATCTGGTTATCGCCCTCTTCAGCGATAACCAGAATTTTTCCGCTACGGGCTTTTATCTCCTGGATATTCCCGTATATTTTTTCATAGGTCGCATCTTTCGGGGCGATGACAAAGGTAGGGAATTGCTGTTCAATCAGGCTGATGGGTCCGTGCTTCATTTCTCCCGCGGCGTATCCTTCGGCGTGGATATAAGAGATTTCCTTCAGCTTCAATGCTCCCTCCAGGGCGATAGGGAAATGAAGTTGTCTGCCAAGGAAGAAGAAAGAGGTGGACTGGTAGAATTTTTCTGCCATTTCTTGAATTTTGGATGTTTTTTCCAGAATTTCCTGTATTTTCCCCGGCAGCTTCTTGATCGCTTTCAGGAGTTCAATACCTTCACTCAGTGAAACGGAGCCGTAACGCCCAATCAGCAGGGCGATCAAATTGAGAATGACCAATTGTGAGACAAATATTTTCGTAGAAGCGACACCTATTTCCGGTCCGGCGTGGCAGTAAACTCCGACATCGGTTTCACGTGCAATCGTGGAGCCGACAACGTTGACGAGACCAATGGTCAGAGCCCCTTTCCTCTTGGCTTCCCGCACGGCTGCGAGGGTGTCGATGGTCTCACCTGATTGGGAAATGGCTAAAACAGCCGCTGTTTCATCAATACGCAGTTTTCTGTATCGAAACTCAGAGGCAAACTCAACTTCAACTTCAAGATCTGTCAACTCATCAAAGATATATCTGCCAACCATGCCCGCATGATAGGAGGTCCCGCAGGATACGATGATGAGTTTTTTCAACTTCTGGATTTCTTTGATGCAAGCTTGCAGACCGCCCAGAACTGAAACACCTTCATTCACCAATATCCTTCCGCGAATGGCGTTTTCAACCGTCCTGGGCTGTTCGTATATTTCTTTCAGCATGTAATGCGGATAGGATCCCAAACCCATGTCGCCCAGTTCCCAGTCAATGAGACACGATTCCCTGTTCACCGGTTTGTTGTCAAGGGACAAAATTTGATATTCGTCTGACGTTAAGACAGCCATTTCATTGTCTTCCAGATAGATAACCTGATCGGTGTAGTTGACAATAGCCGAAACATCGCTGGCTACAAACATTTCACCGTTTCCAAGACCCAGAATGACGGGGCTGCCTCTTCTCGCGCAGACAATTTTGCCCGGTTCATGTTTGCACACAACAGCGATTCCAAACGTACCTTCTACACGTAACAGTGATTCTCTAACGGCATTTTCCAAATCACCTGCGTAAAACTTGGCAATTAAGTGAACGAGAACTTCACTGTCCGTTTCGGATTGAAAGATCGTTCCTTCAGATTGCAGCTGGCGCTTCAGGACATCGTGATTTTCAATAATGCCATTGTGTACCAGATGAAACTCGCCCGAATGATCCGAGTGTGGATGAGCGTTCGCTTCGGTGGGTTTCCCATGTGTAGCCCAGCGTGTGTGGGCAATCCCGCAGGACATGGGTAATTTCTTTCCCCTTACCAGGCTGTCCAGGTTTTTAACCTGTCCGACGGCTCGGAAACGTCTGGCCTTGTTCTTGTTGAGAACAACAAAACCGGCTGAGTCGTAACCTCTGTATTCAAGCCGCTTCAAACCATTCAATAAAACAGCGGAAGCTTTTTTAGGGCCAATATAGCCAACAATACCACACATCAGATCCTCCCGGTCACACCGTTTAAATATCGGAATTATATCAAATATGGATGCGATAGACTACGTTTACTCACCATGTCGGGGAGTTGGAGGTATGTCCAAGTGGTTTTCCTTTTCTCAAGAACTCAGTGTTCGTCAACAGGCAGTGCGCTGGAAATCTGTTGGCGTGCTTCTTGAATTAAATCGTCAATTTTCCCCTGATATTGTTTGGTGTCGATGCTGGGATGGATAGTAAGCGAGGCTTTACCGGGATACGTGTCAAAGGTATGGGTTGGATGAATTTCTCTTGTTCCGCTTATGGTAACAGGAAGGACGGGAAGATTGAGGTCGAGCGCGATGTGGAAGGCTCCTTTTTTAAAGGGGCGGAGCTGACTTCGCCTGGAACGCGTGCCTTCCGGAAAAAATATCACAGAGGTGCCATTGGCTATTCTGTGTTTGGATTCATTGAGCGTTTTAATGGCCGCAAGGCGATTGGAGCGATCAATAAAAATATGGCCCAATTTTTCACAGGCAATTCCCAGACCGGGCACCTTGCGCAATTCCTTTTTCATAACCCACTTGAAATCAACATCCAGCCAACCGTAGAGTACCAGAATGTCGATAATACTCTGATGATTGGAGACAATCACATAGGATTGATTTGCCTCGATGTTTTCTGAACCTTCTACCGTGACAGAGATCGGTGTGAGAAAGGCAATGCTCCGTGCCCAAAGCCGTCCGACCAAGGTGCTGGCAAGTCTTTGGCTGAAAAGAAAGGCAAACAGGATGGCCCAGAAACCAAAAAACAAGTTGGCAAGAGCACCATACGGAAAGAGAATGAGCCACTTATAGGGTTGATAGAGAAGCCAGATAAATCGGTTTCTTCTCCTCTTGTTGTATTGCACCGTGTCTGTTGATTTCATGAAGGCGGTTTCTCTCTGTTCACTTTGTCGCGATCCTGTTTATCATAAAAAATGCGGTTGCACGCAGGTCACCTGCATTTTTCGGGCCATTATAGCAAGTGACGAAATATTTGTCATTTTGGAATGATTCAGCTAGGATAATGGAGCATTTTTGTAAGTTGCCGGTTGGGCTTTTTCAAGCTGTGACTTAAATAAGGTGTCAACATGCTGTGAAGCAGCAACACATAATCAGCAAATTGAATGGTTTGGGTTTTAGATCACCAGCAACTAAATGAGAAAGGAAGGAAATTATTATGGCAGGTCATAGCAAATGGGCCAATATACAGCACAGAAAAGGCCGTGAAGATGCCAAAAGGGGCAAGCTTTTTACCAAACTCGTAAAGGAAATCACCATAGCAGCTCGCATGGGAGGTGGAGACCCCGACTCCAATCCCCGATTAAGAGCGGCAATTACGTCAGCCAAGAGTCAGAGTATGCCCAATGACAACATTAAACGGGCGGTTGACAAGGGAACGGGAAAAGCCGGTGGTGATGAAATTGTGGAAATCACTTATGAGGGTTATGGTCCTGCAGGTGTGGCTGTGATTGTTGAAGCCATGACCGATAACAAGAATCGAACAACACCTGAAATTCGCCACGCGTTCAGCAAAGCGGGTGGTAATCTCGGAGAAAATGGTTCGGTCGCCTGGCAGTTCAAGCGAACGGGCTATGTGGTCATTCCCAAAAACGGGCTGTCAGAAGATGAGATTGCTGAACTGACCCTTGAAGCCGGAGCGGAAGACTACGAAGATAACGGTGAAAACTGGGCTATTTTGAGCTCGGTGGAAGATTATTCAGATGTTTTGGCTTATCTTGAAGAACATGAAATTGCCATTGCTTCATCTCAGTTGGCCATGATTCCCACAACAGAAATCAATGTCAATGGCGATAATCTAAAAAAAGTCATGCGCATGATCGATCGGTTTGAAGACATGGACGATGTGCAAAATGTATGGACGAACGCTGATTTTGACGAAGCTGAAATCGAGTGATTATTCTCGGAATCGATCCTGGCTCGAGAGTAACCGGTTATGGAGTTATTCAGGCTGAAGGGAATCAAATCAGGCACCTGAAATCAGGTGCCTTTTCGCTCTATAAAACAGAGGAAATGTCCAAGCGGCTGGGCGTTTTGTACACTGAGCTGGATGCACTGGTCCAAGCCTACCAACCTGTAGCCTTAAGTCTCGAAAAAGCCTTTTCAGGTATCAACGTGCGCTCGGCATTGCTGTTGGGCCAGGTTCGAGGTGCTGTACTTGCCTTTGCGGGCATGAGGAATATCCCTGTTTTTGAATACGCGGCTACCGCCGTCAAGAAAGCCGTTACAGGCTACGGAAGAGCAGAAAAAGAGCAGGTTCAGGAAATGGTTCGGATTCTTCTCTCCTTGCCACAAATCCCCAAACCACACGATGCAGCCGATGGCCTGGCGCTGGCCATATGTCACGCCCATACCAATCCGCAGCGATGGTAACCATGGAGCGGTTTCTCAAACTCAGGGCTGTGAAGCGCAATCAGGGCAGGGAACACAAAATCAGGGTTTCAGAAGACGGTCATCGATGTAGCCTCGATCAGCTGATACAAACTCTAACAGGAAAAAAGACAGCACTTTTGCTCCAGGATGGGGCTTTTTTTTCCGGTTCAACCCCTTTATCCTTGGATGCATCCGTTTCCTGCGGTCAGGAAATCGTCTACAGAAGGCGAGCATGGGTGGAGCCGGCAATACCGGCAGAAGTTCAGATTATTCACTGCGATGACTCTCTGCTGGTAGTTGAAAAGCCCGCTGGCGTACCCATGACACCCTCGGGCGATTTTTACTGCAACTCCCTGGTTCATCGCCTGAGAGAGGCGTTGAATGAGAAGGATCTTTCACCCATTCACCGCCTGGATATCGAGACCTCGGGCGTGCTGATCTTCTCCAGGAAACGCTCAGAGAGAGGCACGCTTCAGCGGCAGTTTCAAAGCGGTAACATCCAAAAGATCTACCATGCACTTGTCTTCGGGCACTTTGATCCCCGGGTGAAACGACTTCACGGCCGCTTTGAAAAAGGTCAATCGCGGCGTATTTTTTCCAAGTGGGGTGCTGTTTCCTCAGGCGGAAAAAAGTGCGTGACGGAAGTGCTGTCGGTTCAACACGGAAAAGTGGCGTCACTGCTGCACCTGAAACCGCTGACTGGCCGGACCAACCAGCTGAGAGCTCAGTTGTCAGATGCGGGTCACCCCATCGTAGGCGATAAAAAGTACCACTGCGATGAAGAAGTCTATCTGGACTGGATCGAACACAGGAACATCCAGCGCCTGATACACAAGCTGCTGCTGCCAACTCAGGCTTTACACGCTTGGAGTGTGACCATCCAGCATCCTGTAACTCAGGATCGATGTCAGTTTACTTCCGCCATGGACCTGCCTGATCGCTTTCCGGGAGCAGCCGGGATTTTTCCGCAGTTCCAACGGCTGGACCCATGAAACCGGTGCTTTGAGCCGCTTGTTGCTCTATGAGCGATGGTTGATCTTTTCGCTGTTTGAGTTGGTTAAGCGGTTTTTCCAGTGGCCGGCATTGGTTCCATTTGGCTTCCGCTGTGGTTTGACGGTTCACTTGTCGGTATTCGCGGCTTGTTGCGAGAATATCATCACCTGCATTTTTTCAGAGACCCGTGCTTTGGCGGTCAATTCCCTGTTCGCCTCAAAAACAGCTGAAATGGAGCCCTGACTCAGCTTGGTTTCCCAACTCTCTATCCGATTGTTGATTGATTGGCTGATTATTTCATTTATCGCGGAGTTTTGGTAGACTAGAAGGGCGAAGGGCAGCACGGCAACAAGGCGTAGTCTGCACTTTAAATTGGACTTATGTCACTTTAATTGCCAGTGGTTAAAGACAGAAGTCCATTCATCAGAATGACTGTGACAGCCTGCCAAAGGATACCCTGCTTGTGTGTTTACCGTAGCTGGAAAAAACGCTCAATCTGTTCACCCGCTTTCACATCGAGCTCGTTGTCCTCTAGCGCGTTCACTTTTTAGTTCAAAAAAATCTATGCAATGGAGACAGATATGGAAACCCAACTCAAAGGAAGGCACTTTATTACCACACAGGACTGGACCACACAGGAACTGGATACCGTTTTTGAACTGGCCAGACAGCTCAAACTGGAATATGCCACGGGGAGGTTTAATCAGTGGCACCTGGGTAAGTCTCTGGGAATGATTTTCTTTGATGCATCAACCCGAACCAGAACGTCTTTTGAAGCTGCCATGACACAACTCGGCGGTCACAGTATTTTCTTTGATCCCTCGTCCATGCAGATTTCACACGGAGAGGCCGCCATCGATACCGCTCGTGTGCTGTCCAGGTACCTGCAGGGCCTGGCTGTGCGGATCTGCAAGCACGGTGAAGGAAACCGGTATTTACAGGATTTGATGGCTGGCAGCACAGTGCCCATTATCAACATGCAGTGCGATAAGTATCATCCCAACCAGATCATGGCTGATTACCTGACTATTACCGAGCACTTCGGCCGCAATACCAAAGGGTTGAAAATCGGTGTTTCCTGGACATCAGCGCCCAAGTATGTTCGGCCTGTCAGTGTACCTCAGTCCCTGATCCTCCTCATGACCCGTTACGGCATGGATGTCACGCTGGCGTATCCACCTGAGTTCAAACTGCTCCCTGACATTGAAAAGCAGGCGGCCGAGAATGCCAGTGCTTCGGGCGGCAGGTTCTCCATTTCACACCAAATGGAAGATGCTTTTGAAGACGCCGATATCGTGGTTCCCAAATCCTGGGGTCCCCTGGTGCATACCCTGGACGAAGCCGAAGGCAAATCGCTGATTGCCAAATACGATGGCTGGATTTGCGACAAAAAAATGATGGATCTGACCAGGGACCGATCCATCTACATGCACCCACTGCCCGCGGATCGGGGGTTTGAAGTGACGGATGAAGTCATTGACGGTCCACACTCGGTCGTTTATCAGGAGGCGGAAAACCGATTGCACGTTCAAAAAGCCCTGCTTTCACTGATTATGTAAAGGCTCGTTTCAAGCGTTTTTTTTAAAAACCGTTCCATCGGCTCACTGACCGGTCCAACTTGGGATGGGTTCAGTGACCTATACGTTTTAACGCCGATTTTCCTCACGAAGGTCGATGACAAAAGAGACATGTTCCGTCTCGCATTGCACCTTCAGGGCGGGGCGCGTGATTGAATGCCCACAGAAGCACAGAAGCAGAACGCCAACCAATTGATTCACGGGTTCCAGCAAGGGGAAGGTACTCTGCTGAAAACATGCAAATGGTGATGTCTTTTTTCTTGAATGATGGGGAAGAAAAAGTCAACTCCAGGGCTTTGGAACATCATTCACTTTCCACCGTTTTTTTAGCATAAACGCTGAGAAAAGCCCGAAAAAGCCAAGCATCTCTTGCTGAAAACAGATTGTACGATATAATTCACCTGGCGACGCGTTGCCAATACATTTGGAGTCCGATATCGATTCATGAGATTCAATGCCATATTAGCAATAGGTCTTTTCTCTTTTATATCCCATGCAGCAGAACCGGTACTCCGCAAGTTCGACGATCAAAGTTATGCCAGTTTGCGTACCAAGCACGGCGCGGTTCTCGATATCAGAGCCGGCAGCTCCACTGAACTGCTCAGCGCCATTCAGATTTACTCAGGTCAATTGGATCTAAAGGACCCGTGGAAGAAACTCGCCATTGTCAAGGTAAACAAGAAGCGGGCGCTGTTGCCATATCGGTACATGTCACCGCCGTTCAGAAAGAAATTCATAGAGAAGCTTTGGCCTAAAGACACTTTTAAAAAGGGCTATTACATCCACAAGGTCCAATATGCCTATGAATCGCTTTGGTCTCTTTCTTCCTGGTTTACGGGTGACGGTAAGAATTACAAGAAAATCAAGAAGGCCAGCGGATTGCGTTCCGATAGACTGAAAAAAGGTCAGACAGTAAAAATTCCTGTTAAACTGCTCTTCAGTTTTTTGCAAAAACAAGACATGGAGTTAGTCCGGCCAAAGGATCCTGTTTCAACCAGAAGTACCCCTTTAAAAGAAGTTGAAACCATAGAGCATGAAGATGTTCAACCCGTTGTCTCCAATCCGCTTGGGGAAGAGGAAGACAACAGTCAAGAGAAACTGAAAGAACTGAAGCGCGTTCCGACGCTAAAAAAGAAAGAGTCACCGCCTGAGCCCGCTGCATCGGAAAAAGTGCCTGAAGCGCAAAATAGTTTTTCCCACAACCTGTTTTCCGAAGTGATGGAGAATCGGACGGAACTCATTTACGGAAAAGACAAGAAGGGTCCATACGCGCTCTATCGCCTGAACAGGGGAGAAGCGATTTACTCTGCGGTTGTGGTTCGCTTTTGCGGTTTAGTACGAGGTTCCGATGTCAATCGCGTGGCTGATATCATTGTTAAAAGAAACAAGATCCGCGATGTAACCGATATGCCCGTGGGACAGAAACTCAAAATACCCTACGAATATCTGATGCCGGAATACAAGGATGTCAATGACCCCGAGTTTCAGGAATGGATGGAAAACGCTCAGGCTATCGCCAATGAAGATACCACCATGTCCAATCAGGGTTTGGCGGGTGTCACCGTCATAATCGATGCCGGTCATGGTGGCAGAGATCCTGGAGCCAAGAAAGGGAAAACGTGGGAAGATGACTATGTTTACGATATTCTTTGCCGTGTTAAAGAAAAACTGGAAAAAGAATCAGCGGCAAGAGTTTTTCCCACCATCAAAGACCAGAGCGCGGGTTTTAAACCGCAGAATGTCAGACAGTTTGTGTTGGATCAGGATGAAGTGCTTTTGACGCACCCCCGATTTTCTCTAAAAAAATCCACCAAGCTGGGGGTAAACATGAGGTGGGTCTTTGCCAACCACCAGCTGGCCAAGATTCTGGCCGCAAAGGGCAAGGCGGAACAGGTTGTCTTCATCAGTCTTCACGCCGATTCGCTTCACCCGAGTCTCAGGGGCTCCATGGTTTACATCCCGGATGCGAGATCCTATCCCAGACGCACCATTCACGCTGCCAAAGCCTTTAAGAAGTATCGCGAGTACAACAATTCCTCTTTTAAGGCCAGTAAAAAACAAATGAAAAAGGCGCAAGCCTTGAGCATGGGTTTTGCCAATCACTTTTTAAAACAGGTTAGAGCTAAAAAACTCCCCGTTCACAAGAACCAGCCTGTTCGGTCGGTTATTTTCAAGAGCCCTCGCGCACGCCCTTTTGTTCCGGCAGTTCTCAATTACAATCGCGTACCTACGCGTGTTCTGGTGGAGGTTTGCAACTTGAGTAACAGGGAAGATCGAAAGATGATCAAAAAACCCGTCTTCAGACAGCAAATCGCCGATTCACTGGTCGAGGCACTCTACAAGCATTTCGGCAGTAAAAAGAAATAGTGGCGGGTCCTTGACAGTCAGGGTTGTTATGGTTTTTAAACCTGTAAAAACTGTTCTACCTTTTTAACAAAGGAATCCTGCGTCATGAGCTGGACATTGAAGCCGCCAGCTATGTGACCCATTACGGTTCCTTTTATCTTTTCAGGGCAGTCTTGTCCCGGCAGGAAAATTTCAACCGATACACTGCTATGGATTTGTGGAACTTGAGCAGTTGGGCTGACTTCAATATAGCCATGACTTATATGCGCGGCATATTCTTCTTTCAGAAGATTTAAAGTCCCGAAGTGAAGTTGATACGGCTGCTCCTGCTGGAATTCACTCCAGTCTGCCGGAGGGTTGATAATCTCAACGCCAAACAGGTTTCTGCGCAACTCCTTGCGGTACCATTTGACCATGGCTTTAAAGTGGGCAGCTTGCTTTTTGTGCTTTGAAATAGCGCATGTGGTATCATCCCTGAAAACCTTAAGAGGCGTTTCACTCGCTGTGTCCATACCCTTTGCAGGCAAGTTGGTCGTGCTGTCGGTTACCCTCTTTTTTAAAGCAATTAAATCAAGTGCTAACATTTTGGTTTTTCTGTTTTCCTTTATCATTTCCAATTTGAAGCCCTTTAATTGAACTGTATACAAGCTCTGTTTTTCTTTTCGAAATATTCAAAAAAGATCTTTAGTCGGATTTTTTTCTCGTGAATTCAACATTGACCACCCGGAAAAACGCTCAACTCGGGAGGCAGTGGCATCCAGAAAGGGTTTCCTGCCGCCTTGCTTGCCAGATAGACCATGAAAAGAGGGAAATTCATCCTGCCATTTGATGCTCGAACTTTGTGAGGCAGGAGAGGTCCACCATGTCGTGTTTTTCCCTTGGTGGCTCCCAGTGTATTCCCGCTCTCATGACTGGAAAACACATAAATTGGTTGACCTCCAGAATGACTTGATTCAAGATAGTTTGAATGGATAGGAGCAATTGGAAGGGACCTCCCGCGGATTCAAGTTGCTGCTGCGTTCAGCGTATCTGATAGATGGATCCTGTTTAATTGACTCGTAACCAGTTCAACCTCATGGAATCGACCACGGTCCCCATTCGATATCATGTCGCCAAGTTTAATGAGAACGAGGAGAACCCTTTGCTGCGATTTGAGCATGTACTCGAGGCAAGAACTCCCATCAGTGGAGCCCTGAACCTCACCCCCAAAAAAACGCCATTAATTCAATCGGAATACATCAACCAGCTCTTGAAATGCGACCTGTATTTCAAGTGTGAACATCTTCAACATACAGGTTCTTTTAAAGTGAGAGGAGTGCTGAACTGGTTTCGACTCAATGGCGGTGATGTCAAGGAAGTGGTGACCTTCAGTTCCGGTAATCACGGCCTGGCTCTGTCGTGGGCAGCGCAGAAACTGGGTGTGCCCGCCAGTGTTTTCGTCCCTGAAAACCTGTCTGCACGAAAAAAAGAGGGCATGCTTCGGTATGGCGCAACCCTTATTCCTGTGGGTACTTCGGTGGAAGCAAGACGCGATGCCTGCCAGGTTTATGCAGCCAAAAAAGGGGCTTCCCTGGTTCCACCCTTTGAAGGCGAAGAGATCATAGCCGGTCAGGGAACCATCGCCCTGGAAATAGTGGAGGAATTGCCGCTGTTTGATGCCGTTCTTGTCCCTGTAGGCGGTGGCGGCCTGTGTTCTGGTGTTGGTATTGTTTTGCGGGCCCTTCGACCCCATTCCCGACTGATTGGGTGTGAACCGGAAACAGGTGACGACTTTTACCAATCTTTTGCAGCCAAGACCCTTATTCAGAACTCTGTCTCTCCGACCATGGCGGAGGGGTTGAGACACGCCAGTGTGGGACAACTGAACTGGAAACACATGAAAAATCTGGTTTCAGAAGTCAAGTGTTGCAGCGAAAGAAAAATTGTCGAGGCATTCCAGATTTTGGCCAATGAAACGAAGCAAGTTGTTGAACCGTCGGGAGCGGTTGCCTTTGCTTCCCTGCTGGAACACGTCTCTTCTTTTCAGGGTAAAAAAGTGGTGGTGATTCTATCCGGTGGTAACGCGACCTTGAAAGATCTTGCCTGTTATCAAGCTTCAGTGGAACCGTAAACATGGACTATCTAGAGAATCTGAATCCCGAACAACGAAAAGCCGTTGTAGAAATAGAAGGTCCTCTGCTTGTCCTGGCCGGGGCGGGTTCGGGGAAGACCAAGGTTATCACCACCCGAATAGTACACCTGATTGCTTTTCACGGAGTTCCCGATTATCGCATTTGTGCCATGACCTTTACCAACAAGGCCGCTGCTGAAATGAAAGAGCGGGTAGAGAACATGCTCGGTTTACCTCAACACGAGCTCACTATTTCAACCTTTCACGCTTTTTGTGCTCGGTTCCTGCGAAAAGAGATTCACATGTTGGGCAGGGAGAGAAACTTCATCATTTTTGATTCTCAGGATCAACTTAAAGTTGTCAAAGACGTGTTAAAAAAACAGAACCTGAATCCCAAAGACTTCCATCCCGGTGCGATTAAAACATGGATCAGCAATAAAAAGAACAAGGTAGAACAGGGCTTTTTTGGGAAAGAAGGTATTTTGAAATCCATTTACGCATACTACCAGCAAGAATTGCTGAGTCAAAACGCACTGGACTTCGATGACCTGATTGTACTGACCAATCGTATTTTGACAGAAAATGACAGTTGCCGGGAGCGTTATCGCGATCGATTCCAGCACCTGCTGATCGATGAGTATCAAGATACCAACCGCGTTCAGTTTGAACTCATCAAGAATCTCACCCGGGAATCGCCGAATCTCTGTGTGGTTGGCGATGAGGATCAGAGTATTTACAGCTGGCGAGGTGCCGATATCCGCAATATCCTCGATTTTGAGAAACAATTCAAGGACGCCAGGCTCATTAAACTGGAACAGAACTATCGCAGTACCCAATGTATTCTCAAGTTCGCCAATCGGGTTATTGTCAGGAACACACAGCGCAAACCCAAGAACCTCTGGTCGAAGGGACGTGTAGGGAAGCCGGTTTCTCAACGAAGGTTCAACCGAGGCATGGAAGAGGCTGCGTCCATTGCGCGTTTAATAATCAACTCTGGTAAACCCTATGGGGAAATAGCTGTTTTGTATCGCGTCAACTTCCTCTCTCGAATTATAGAGGAGACCTTCAGACGCAAGGGTATTCCCTACCAGCTTGTCGGCGGATTGAAGTTTTACGATCGCAAGGAAATTAAAGATGTTCTAAGCTACGCTCGCTGCATGGTGAACACCAGAGACTGGACCAGTTTCGCAAGAGCGGTCAATACGCCGCCCAGGGGGATTGGCAGTAAATCACTGGAAGTCTTGCGAGATTATTACGATCGTGAGGGAAATATCCACGATGCCGTAACGGCGGCATTGGCAGATAAAGCCCTAAAAGGCAAGTCTTTCAAAGGGCTCAGAGAGTTTGACGCTCTCTTGAAAGAATTCAGGCCGCTTGTAATGAAGCTCAAGCCGGGTGAATGGATGCAGCAAATTCTGGCGGCTATGGATTACAGACTGTATCTGCGGAAAGCGGATGCCTATACGGTTGAGAAAAGGGAAGACAACGTCAATGAACTCATGGTGAGTATGCGCGAATTTGAGAAGAAAGGGGTTCAGAATATTGCCGATTTTCTGGATCAGACGGCCCTGCTTTCCGATCAGGATCAATTAGATGACTCTCAGGATCGAGTCAGTTTGATGACGGTTCACGCGGCCAAGGGGCTGGAATTTGACACCGTGTTCCTGATGGGACTCGAAGAGGGCTTGTTCCCCAACAAAAGGGCTTTGGAAGAAAACCCCCATGGTCTTGAAGAGGAAAGGCGGCTGTTCTATGTTGCTGTTACCCGGGCCAAGAACCATCTCTACATCTCACATTCCACCAGGAGAAGTGCCTTTGGCTCCACTTTCGATAATCCGCCTTCCCGTTTCCTTCGTGAACAGAATACTGCCAGTACACCTTCAGCGGGTGGTTACAAAAATCAATTAAAAGCAAGTGCTGTGTCCGGCTCAAACGACTCATCGCTTTCCTTTCAAGTGGGAGAAAAGGTCGTTCACCCCGTTTTTGGAAGCGGCGTCATCCTGGCTGCCAGTCCAAAAGGGCTGGACATGCGCATTACCGTTCGTTTTCCCTTCTACGGCACCAAAATTTTTCTTAAAAGCAAGGCTTCGCTGAGTTCTGGCCATGCAGATTAACAGAACAGCCATCCAGCTGGATTGAATCAGTGTGTGAAAGATCGATTGCACCGCAGAAAAGCAACCTGTCGTGAACTCGGCAGTGTGTACGAAATTGAGAAAAACAGCCGGCTTGGTCATTTTTCTCATGTCTAAAAGATCCATTGGCTAAAAACTTGAACATAGGTCTTTTGTGCTTCATGCGTTTTTAGTTGACCAATTATACAATCGAATTTACTTTGAGATAGGCCCATTCATGATATATTTAAAAAGCTCTACCCTGTGTTCTTTTTTTTGTACAAAATCAGGCGACGGGCTTTGGTGTTGGGTTCCAGGGAGAGTTCGCAATTAGGAGATTCTTCGATGAAAGATAAGCCAAGTTATGAAGAACTTGAAATGAAAATACTTGAACTGACAGCTGAACGCGATAGGCTTTTAAATCGGCATACCAAAGACGGCGATACTTTAAACGATATCCAGCTTCTCCGTAAAATGCTCAACTATGTCCCGGATCTTATTTGGGTCAAGGATACAGATGGTCGTTTCATTTACGCCAATCCCGCCATGTGCAACAAGCTGCTAAAATGCAATTCTGGAAAGGATGCATTGGGGAAAAGCAACATGTTTTTTGCCAGGCAGGAGCAGGCCAAAGGTTATGAGTACACTTTTGGTGAGGTGTGTGTCAACTCTGATGAAGTAGTGAAAAAAAGAGGTTTTCCACAGCGCTTTATAGAGAAAGGCCTCGTTCGGGGTGAGTTGTTAATTCTTGATGTTTTTAAAGCACCTGTTTTCAATGATGCTCGGGAACAAATAGGTATAGTCGGCTGCGGAAGGGATGTTACCAGGGAAGTCTCCAATGAACAAATCCTGCGGAATTTTCGCGGCATGATATACGAAATTGCAGATGAAGTGGACAGTGTTGCCATCCAGGCTTACGATGAAAGTCGTAAGGTGACCTTTTGGAACAGTGCAAGCCAGAAAATATACGGTTACAGTCGTGAAGAGGCGATTGGCAGAAAACTGGAAGATTTGATCATTCCCGATCACATGAAAGACAGTGTTATTCAGCTTCACAAAGACTGGATCGAGAAAGGTATCAAAATAGGGTCAGAGGAACTGGTGCTGCGCAACAAGAAAGGTCAGGAAGTTCACGTCTTCTCCTCTCATGCCTTGATGAACACCGTTTTGGGAAAGGAAATGCTCTGTATTGATATCGATCTTTCAGACCAGCGTCGGGCTGAAGCTGAACGACAGGTTCTTATTAAACAACTCGAACGTGCCCGTCGATTGGAAGCTATTGGAACCCTCGCGGGAGGTGTTGCGCATGATTTCAACAACATACTGGCAGCAATCATGGGGTATTCTGAAATTGCCATTGACAGTCTGCCTGTGGAAAGTGATGTTCGAGGATACTTGAATGCGGTTTTGGAAGCCTCTAACCGGGCTGTTAACCTTGTCAGACAGATTCTCGCTTTCAGTCACGCCGAGGAGCAGCCCCGGACACCGATTAAAGTTTCAAATATTACGGAAGAGGCCATGAAACTCATTCGTTCCTTTCTGCCCTCTACCATCAAGATTGAATTAAATTTAGCACGCAACAATGATTTAGTGCTTGCCGATCCAACGACGATCCACCAGGTTATTATGAACTTGAGTACCAATGCCCTGCATGCCATGAAAAACCAGAAGGGCGTTTTGAAAGTTTCCATTGAGGACAGGGAAGTGACTGCAGATGAGATCCCACCGGAATGGGAGTGTTCTCAAGGTCATTTTGTTGTCATACGTGTTGAAGACAGCGGACATGGAATGGATGAGGAAACAGTACAGAGAATTTTTGAGCCTTATTTCACCACGAAAAAGCGAGAAGAGGGAACCGGGCTCGGGTTAGCCACTGTTCACGGAATTGTTAAATCATCCAAAGGGTTTATTTCAGTTAAAAGTCGTTTGGGCGAGGGTACTGCGTTTTCCATTTTCCTGCCCCAACATGCCCAGGTAAGCAGAGATAGCTCGACTACCGGCAAAACCCGCCTTTCCAGAGGAAATGCGCGAATTTTGTATGTGGACGATGAAGAAGTACTTTGCCGCGCAACCAAGCTGGTTCTGGAAGGACTGGGTTACCATGTGATGGTTTTATCAAAACCGCAGGAGGCTCTGAGAGTGTTTCAAAAAGACCCGTCGCAATGGGACTTAATCATTTCCGATCAAACCATGCCGGATATGACAGGACAGGAATTGGCACAGGCTGTTTTTAAGATAAGGCCCGATGTCCCTTTTATTCTCTGTACGGGTTTTACAACGGCAGTAAAAGAACAACAGGTGCTGGACATGGGGATCAAGAGCTTCCTGCTCAAACCCGTCTCCAAGCAGGATTACGCAAAGTACATTCAGGAAGCATTGTCTTGAAGACCGGTGGAAAGAGCCGTATTTTTGTTATTTGTGTAAATACAATGACAGGCAGGTATTGCTCAATTAAAACCTCAAGCATCTACTGAGATGCAAACTCATTGACTCGGAAAGCCGCCTGTTTCTTTGATGATACAGTTCACCAACTCCTGGGCTTTCAAGACAAATGCTGGCAGAGTCTTTACCATTTTACAGTTGGAGAGGTGCTGTACAGGATACGCGCATGATGACACTTCCGCCTTACGCCAATAGAAGCGTGGAAGTAGGGTAAAGGCGAAATTTCATATTGAAAAGGGATTGAACAGCAGTATCAGAGCAGACGCACCGGCGGTAAGGAAAGAAGCAGCAGCCGTTATCTGGGCGGTGAACTTGATGTCGAGTGGAAGGGGGTCGTCAAAGTGTTCACCTAAAACGTAGTATCCCGGTTTTTCCAGTTTAATGCGGAGGGCACCGGCAATGTAAGACATGGGAAAGCCCGAATTGGGCGAAGGCGTCTTTCTGGCATCTCTTTTGGCTGTTTTGAGTCCCGATAACCAGTCTGGAACCCCGCTTTTGCGGTGAAACAAGTTCACCAGAATGGCGGCTGTGGCCAGGAAGAGAACGGACAGGCGCGCGGGGATCCAGTTGAGCAGGTCGTCCAGTTTGGCCGAGAACCGGCCCACCTGGGTGAAAGGTTCTCTTTTATAACCCACCATGGAGTCCAGCGTGCTTGCGGCTTTGAACGCATAGGCGGCTATCAAACCATAAGAGCCAAAGCAGGCATAGAACATCATGGGTGTTAAAATGGTATCGACGTAGTTTTCCGAGGTGGATTCAATGATGGCGGAACTAATCTGTTCTTTGGTCAGTTCAGATGTGTCGCGGCTGACGTACATGGCCATTTTCTCCCGCGCTTTGTCCAGTCTATCGGCTTCCAGCTCCAATCTCACTTCCTTAGATGCATCGATCAGACACCGAACGGCGAAGGTGGCCTTCAAAAAGTAAGCGGCTAAAAGGTATCGGACGAAAAGGGGAATGTTTTCCATACCGAGCCAAACACCAACCAGCCAGGCCATGGAGCAGGCGAATAGTATGGTTGTCAGACCCACAAACACGCCATAAAGCACACGGTGACTTTGGGGAATGTTCTTTTTGAAAAAATCGATTAATTTGCCCATCCAGACTACGGGATGAACCACAAAGGGCGGTTCGCTGAAGATAAGGTCGAGTGCCAAGGCCAGAAGAAGGACGATGACGAGTTGAACCGGCTCCACCTGTATGGGTATGGAAAGACTCATCGACGTCCCTCTTGACTTTTCGTCCGCAATGAGATGCCCTCATCAATAACCTGCTGGAAGGTTTGAACCAGGCGTCTGTTTTCCGCTCTCTTTCGGATGGCGATTCTCAGATGGTTGACACCGCTGTGCTGAAAGGAGCTGCAGTCGCGGATCAGTACACCACGAGAAGCCATTAGTTCAGCCAGCTCTATTGCATTGAGTTGAAGTTCAGAGATATCCAGGTAGAGATAGTTAGCACTGCTGTTGTGTACTTTTACTCCCTGGTTGGCGAGCTGGCCTGTCAGAAATTGGCGTTCCTGCTCGATAAAAGTCCTGGAATTCACGAGGAAGGGACTGTTTTCACCGCCCTCCATGCTGAGCAGCGCGATGGCTATGGTTTCAGCAACACATCCCATGTTCCATGATAGCCGCGCTCGGTTGAGCGTGTTTGCAAGCCGGGGTGAGGCGACAGCAAAGCCCATTCTTATACCCGGAATCGCGAAGGCTTTTGTGAGTGACCGTTGAATAACGAGATAGTGATGGTCTTCCACCAGCTTGACGATACTTTGAGACGGGTCCGCTAACTCGATAAAGGCCTCGTCCACGAAGAGCAGTGTCTTTTGCCGGGTACACCGATTGGCGAGTTTTTCGAGTTGTTCCCGGGGGAAAAGCTGGCCGGTTGGGTTGTTGGGGTTGCAGACAAAGAGCATTTGACTCTCTGCAAGCAGGTTATCGTCTAAATTGTGGAGGTCGTCCTGCTCAATCATTCGAATGTCGGCACCCATCAGGCGGCTTTGCTGTTCGTATTCGCTAAAGGTGGGACGGGGAACCAGTACGGTATCGCCGTTATTCAGCACACACTCTGCGACCAGTCTGATAATTTCCGTCGAGCCATTGCCGGGAACGATGTTTTCGTAGCTCATTCCCCTGCCAAGGTACCTGGCAGCCGCCTGGCGGAACTCCAAATAGCGGTTGTCGGGGTATTGACCCAGTTTCTCCATTGCAAGGAGCAACAGCTTCTGAAGATTGATATTTAAAGAAGCATCGTCAAAAGGAGTTCCGCAGGGGTTCAAGCTTGCGCTGGCATCCAGTATCTTGGCTTCAGGGATACCGTATTTCTGCGAACACTGCTGGATTAAACCGCCGTGAACGCATGCATTCAGGCTTGAAAGAGCGTGTTTGAAAGGCCGGTACTCGCCGCTCATTGTGGTTGCCAATAAGGAGATTTTACAGATAGGGTCATTGAAATCGCGCCAGCCTGCGGTGATCCGCTTGAGTCATCGATGGATCTGCTCTACCAAAAACAGTTTTGGTGGTTCAACTCCAGCGAGATCGCTCATGTTGATTGGGACTTTAAGGTTCGGTTCGTAAAAGAAGAAAGAGAGCCGAACAAGTTCCTTCCCACGTATTTTAGTTCTTTTTCGCAACTTTAAAAGGCTTGTATGCATGTCAGGTACAAAAAGATCCCTAAAAAAAGGAAGCCGACAGTTGAAATCGAAGTTTCAACTGCCGGCTTTGTTCGCAAGGAGTTTGGTTGAGACTTTGGCCTTACTCGTCCTTGGTGCGTTCTTCGATGACCTTGGTCTGAACCTCTGAAGGCGCGGGCTCGTATTTTTCAAATTCCATGGTAAAGGCGGCCTTGCCGGAAGTGGCACTTCTCAGCTGAGTGGAGTAGCCGAACATTTGAGCCAAAGGCACCGAAGCCGTGATGACGCAATTGCCGTCCGGTTGCGAGTCAATGCCTGAAATAATACCGCGCCTGGAAGAAATGCTGCCGACAACACCACCCTGGTATTCTCCCGGAGTTTCAACTTCAACTTTCATAATGGGTTCCAGAAGAGCGGGCTTCGCTTTGGCAACGCCTTGTCTCATCGCCATACGCGCGGCTGTTCTGAACGCGGTTTCAGAGGAGTCCACATCGTGGTATTTACCATCGACTAACTGAACACCGATGTTGATCATGGGGTATTCAGCCAGGGGGCCTTTCTCCATAATGTCCTTGAAGCCTTTTTCACAACTGGAAATGTACTCGGAGGGAATGGATCCGCCCTTGATCTGGTTGTCGAATTCAAAGTTCTCTTCGCTGTCCGAAGGCAGGGGATATATTTTCCCGATAACACAACCAAACTGTCCGGAACCACCAGTTTGCTTTTTGTGGGTATAGTTAAAGTCGGAGGCAACCCGAATGGTTTCACGGTAGTTGACCTGTGGCGCACCAATTTCGACCTCGGCTTTGTATTCCCGTTTAATGCGTTCAATGTAGACATCCAGATGCAGTTCGCCCATGCCGGCAATCAGTGTTTCGTTGGATTCTTCATCGATCCAGACTCTGAAAGTGGGATCCTCTTTCATGAAACGGTTGAGAGCCTTGGACATCCTGGTGCTGGAAGCGTTGTCCTTGGGGTGCACAGCCAGAGAAATGACCGGTTCGGGGACGAAGATGGATTCACAGGAGAGAGACAGATCTTCACCGCAGAAGGTATCACCGGACGCGCAGTCTACGCCGATCATGGCGATAATGTCACCGGCACCAGCCGACTCGATATTCTCGCGATCGTTTGAATGCATGCGTACCAATCTGCCCACGCGCAGTTTTCTGCCGGTGCGGGTGTTGGTAATCATGGTTCCTTTTTGCAGGGTACCCTGGTAAATGCGCGTGTAAGTCAGCTGTCCAAACTGTTCATCCGCAATTTTGAAGGCCATGCACACCAGCGGCTTGTTGGAATCTGATTCCAGCTTGATCTTTTCTTCCGTTTCAGTGTCCGTGGCAGTGTTCTCGATTTCCAGAGGAGATGGGAGATAGCGGTTGACAGCATCCAGAAGTTTTTGCACACCTTTGTTTTTAAAGGCCGAGCCCATGTAGACCGGCACGATTTCCAGGTCCAAAGTAGCTTGACGAACGGTTTTGTGGATGAGGCTTTCGGGAACTTCTTCCCCGTCCAGCAGCAGTTCCATGAGCTGGTCATCGTAATTGGAGAGTTCTTCAAGCATGATTTCGCGCTGTTCTTCAACTTGATCGAGATACTCGGCAGGTATCTCTCTTTCTTCGACGTTGACACCCATTTCACCTGAATTGTAATACGCTTTGCGGTTGATGAGATCGATGACGCCTTCAAACTTGTCTTCCAGTCCAATGGGCAACTGCATCAGAACGGGGTTGAGGCCCAGCTTTTCTTTGAGTTCGCCGACGCCCCGGTGAGGGTCGGCACCTGTTCGGTCCATTTTGTTAATGAAAACCAGACGGGGAACCTTGTAGCGTTTCATTTGGCGATCGACGGTGATCGACTGAGATTGAACGCCGCCAACGGAACAGAGCACGAGTACAGCTCCGTCCAGCACCCTGAGAGAGCGCTCGACTTCCACGGTAAAGTCAACGTGTCCAGGCGTGTCGATGATGTTAATTTTGTTGTCCTGCCAGAAAACAGTGGTCGCAGCGGACGTGATCGTAATTCCGCGTTCTTTTTCCAGTTCCATGTGATCCATGGTTGCACCATCGCCAGCACCGCGAACTTCGCCTATTTTGTGAATTCGTCCTGCATAGTAGAGAATGCGTTCGGTTAAAGTCGTTTTTCCACTGTCAATATGAGCAGATATGCCTATATTTCTAACTTTTTTTAGATCTTCCATGTTGTATTCCTATGTTCCGGTTTTTCTGTGATACTGGTTAAAGCCTGGGTACTACCAGGAAACTTTCAGAATTCAGAAACGCTGTAAAAACGACTTTGAATGCCAATCAGCATGACGATGGAGTTTCTGTCCTCTGAGAGGTTCCCGGACTGAAGTGCCGTATGGATACACCAGCCACAAACGGCAGGATTCTAGTCGATACCATGCAATAGTGCAAGATAAAACGGCACAATCACCTGCATTTTTATAGTAACACGGCACAGTTCCTGAAAAAACGAGACTCTTTTGTAACTGGATTGTGGTTTTGTGATTCATGTTGTCCCAGTTGTCGAATAAAGGGCGAACACGAAGTCAGTTGCTTGAAAATGAACGCTGTATTGTAAATTCAGGCTTAAAAAGTCATCCTATGATTTTAAAATAAGAATAAGTATGCAATAATGCCAGCGTAAAGGAACCTATAGGTTTAACCAGGGATTACATGTTTTTCAAGAAAAAAGATTCAGCCAAAGAACTAGCAAAAATACAGACCAATGCGGATAAGTTATATTCTCAGAAAAAATATCAGAAGGCCCTGAATGAATATCTGAAATTAACCAAAGCCATGCCAGATGATCTTCTCCTGCTCAATAAAATAGGAGATGCCTACTCTAAAATAAAAGACACACGCAATGCCTTTAAGTATTTTGAACGAGTGGCTCAACATCATTCTTCAACGGGTTTTTTGCCCAAGGCGATTGCTGTTTACAAAAAGATACTCAAACTCGACCCTGAGTATACGGAAGCAAGAGAGAGTCTTGTGAAGCTGTATCTGCAGAAGCAGCATACCAGTGAAGCAAAAGCGGAATTAAAAAAGATTGCAGATCATTACCTCAATAACAACTTGATGAGTCGGGCACTGGACACCTTGAGAAAGCTGGTGGAACTGGAGCCCAGCAATATTCAGTACCACAATCAGCTTGCGGAAATACTCATCAAAGAAGGTCGCAGTCGAGATGCTTGTCGGGAATTTCATCAAATGGCTGTCAGTTTCCTTGAAAAGGACATGCTTCAACAGGCCAAGATGGTTATAAAAAAGGCTCTCAACCTTAACTCCGATCACGTTGACATCTTAATTGTCTCGGCAGAGATAGCCCTCAAGGAAGGGCAATATGAAAAGGGAGCGGCCAAACTTCAGAGGGTTCTTTCCGAGCAGCCTGATCATTTTGAAGCGTTAAGGGTCATGGGACAAACGCTTTTTCAGCGTGGCGATTTTGATAAAGCACTTCAGTGTTACGGGCGGATTTTACAAAACGATCCCTCCCAGACCGAACAGGTAATCAAACTAATCGAGACCTTAATTCAAAACAGAGATAAGGAAAACGGCCTGCAATACATTAAATTGGTTTCCAAGTATCTGATCCAGAAAAAAGAATTTGAACCAGCCATATCACTGGCCAGGAACTTGTTGGAAATAGACGAAACGTATGGACCGTCTGTCTACTTGATGGCAAGTACCTACTTGAAGACAGAACGCACGGCAAATGCCATTCTTACATTGGAAAAGGCCGCTAACCACTACCTGAACATCAACAGGCCGGCAGAAGCGGAACCGTTTATTGTGCGAATTCTCGAGTTGGATTCCGACAACCTGGAGTGGAAAAGCCAGCTTAAATCCATTCAAAGACCTCCCAGTACGATGGATGTACCGTCTGAAGAGGAACTTGCCGAGATGGACCAACCGCTTGAAATTCCAACTGAACTCCTGAAGAGGAATGAAGAATCCAACTTGGAAGAAATCAGCGCACTTATATCTGGAGATGTGGACTCCTCCTATGTGGAAGACACATCGACATCCATCCAGAACAAACTCACCGAAGTAGAAATTCTTGTCCGGCATGGTCTCAATGATAAAGCGTTGACCCATCTTGAAGAGATTCTCGCCAAATATCCCGATCACTTTGATGCAAACAGTCAACTCGTACAGATTTATTACGAACAAAATGATCAGGAGAAAGCTGCAGAGAGTAACGTTGCGCTTGCCAAACACTACATCGAGAAAGGTGCTTTTGATAAAGCGCTGGAGCACCTGGAAGAGGCTGAACCCTTTTTACCCGCTGAAACACGTAGGTTGAAAGGTGAGATCGAATGCAGGGAGAACCTGGATAATAGTCTCAGACAGGAAGAAGTGTCTCTCAACGCATATGATCCCGAGTTCAGTTCGGGGTACAGTTTAAATGGGGCCAATCCTTCGCAGGATAATCTCATTATTCAGCCACCCTCAGACGAAGAAATTGTGCGCATCGAGCCTAAGTCTGCTGAATTGTCTGATTTTGAATCCCCGGGTTATGAAAAGAATGCAACGGATGACAGTGTATGGGCTTTGGATATTCCGGCAGTCGGACACGATGACATACAAGTGACGGATCAGACTTTTGACAGCGAAGAAACCGTGCTTGATTTTATGAAAGATGATCGAGCTTCAGAAGAGGAACCAGCACTTGAGCTGGATTTTGAAGCCGATGATCTGAACAGGATTCAAATTCCCGATGTGGATGACGATTTTGAAAAAGAAAATCAGCCGTCATCAGATGAAATCAGTTTGGATTCTATGGGCCTTGATTCCTTGGAGATGGAAGAATCACTGGACACAGACGAAGAGATCACAGCTTTAGAAGACGATACAGAAGTGCTTGAAGAAGTTGAGACAGACATGGATTCGCATGATCATGTCTCTGTACCGCAACAGAAAGAAGCAGACGCTTCCAGCGAAAGTCAATCTGACCTGAATGATTCAATTCTGGGCGAACTCGAGGACATTGATTTCTTCATTTCCATGGAAGCCTATCCTGAAGCGCGGAACCTTGTTGCTGAAGCCATTGAGAGACATGGATCTCTGCCTGAATTGATAGATAAGCAAAACGAGATTTCTCAACTAAATAACGAAGATTCAAGTGAAGAGAGTGAGAGCAGCCGCGATATCCCTGAAAACGACCTGTTTGATCTCGCCTCGGTTTTAAGTGACGAGTTTTTTGATGAAGAAAAAGATGTCACTGATAATCCCGCTCCTGAAGAATTTCAAAGCGTTGAAGAGTTATTCCAGGAGTTTAAAAAAGGTGTCGCAGAACAAATATCCGATAACGACTACCAAACTCACTATGATCTTGGTATTGCATACAAAGAGATGGGTTTGTTAACTGAAGGCGTTGCCGAGTTTGAACTGGCTAAAGGCGATCCAAGGCGCTATTTGGATTGTGTTACCATGATAGCCACTTGTCAAAAGCAAATGGGAGAATCTGCAGATGCCATTGCAACTTTATTGGACGCTCGCAAGAGCGATAAGCTCTCCCTTGAAGAAAGACACGTTCTGTCTTACGAATTGGGAACCACCTATGAAGCCAATGGTGATCTTGAACAAGCGCTGGCTTATTTCAAGAGTATTGTTGGAGAGAATCCCAACTTCCGAGATGTGCAGGAAAGGATTGAAATGCTCGTCTAGTTGTAAAAAGGCACGGTCGCGCGAGAGAACCACAAATAGGGTAGCGGGAAAACGAGCTCTCATGATTGCCTGTATTCATGTAAAAGGCTGAAAAGTGCGTGAAATCCGTTTACAGGTATTCGAAAAAACTCAAGAAACACAAACAGAAAAGGAAAGAGGAAGATTATGAAAGTAGCATTGTTGGGGATGATGCAATCCGGGAAGAGCAGCCTTTTGGCAGCCATCAGCGGCAAGGACATTCCCGAAGGACCAACCGTAGCCATTAGCGAAGAGACTATCAACGTACCTGATAAGCGCATAGATTGGCTGGCAAATCATTACCAGCCCAATAAAACGATCTACTCTACCATTGAGTGCCTCGATATTCCGGGCTTTTACTTTACCGATGATGCGGGCCGGGCATCCGCGAGACGACTGTTTGGCGATATGCGCATGGCAGGTATGCTCGTTCTGGTTGTGAGAGCTTTTCAGGAACCCTCTGTAGCAGCCTATCGAGGGACGATCGATCCCGAAAGGGACCTGAATGAACTGAAAGAAGAGTTGTTGTTGGCAGACCTGGAACTCATCAGTACCAGAATTGAACGCCTGGAAAAACAGCTCAAAAAGCACTCCAAAACAGCAGAACGGGATAAAGCGGAACTGGAACTCCAGAAAAAACTGGAAGCAACCATTGAAGAGGGAAACCCTTTGAGTGCGCTGGAACTCAGCAACGACGAAAAGGACTTGGTTCGATCTCTGAATTTCCTCACCTTGAAACCCATGATGGTTGTCATCAACGTGGGGGAGGACGATCTGGATAAAGAATACAATCTGGATATCGATTCATCCGTTCCGGTTATTGCCCTTTGCTGTTCTCTTGAAAAAGAACTGGCTCAACTTGATACGGCCAGCCGGGAAGAGTTCATGCGGGATCTTGGCATCGAAGAAAAGGCATCAGACCGGTTTGTAGCCAGTTGTTACGAAGCGCTTGGTTTGATCAGTTTTTTGACATCCGGCAAAGACGAAGTGCGAGCCTGGCCGATTGTGAAAGGCAGTAACGCCCTGGAAGCGGCAGGCAAAATCCACAGTGATATTCAGCGGGGTTTCATTCGCGCTGAAACCATTGCTTTTGATGAGCTGGTTCAGTACGGAGACGAAAAAGCGGTGAAGGCCGCGGGGCGGGCTCGCCTGGAAGGAAAGACCTACATCGTTCAGGATGGCGATATTATCGAGTTTCGCTTCAATGTTTAGGGCGCGACTTTCAGTGAATTCCGTGTCACGCGCTCTTGGCTGAGCGCGATTGCCGGCTTTACGGTAAGATAGAACAAGAGAAGCCTTTTACATTGGAAATAACAACCAGCAAGAGAGGAACGCAAAATGAAACACGTACTCTTTCCGGGGGAAATGGCAGCGGCTGATCATTACACCATTCGCGATTTGGGGGTGCCGGGCATTGAATTAATGGCTCGGGCAGGGTCCGCTTGTGTTGACATCTTACATCCCAGGCTCCAGAAGAGCGATTCTATTATGGTCATCGCCGGAACCGGAAACAACGGCGGGGACGCCTTTGTGATGGCAACGCTCCTGAAAAAAATGGGGTATCAACTGAGCGTTTTGGTTTTTGGCAGTGAGAATAAGTTGAAGCCGGATGCGCGCACCTTTTACAACGCCTATCGAAAAACCGGGGGACAACTCGAGTTTTCAACAGAAGGACTGGTTCTTGATTTGGAAACCACCTGGATTGTCGATGGCCTGTTCGGGACAGGTCTGAACGGAACCGTTCGCGGGCCTGCAGCTCAGTGGATCAGCGCCATGAATTCAAGTGATGCAAACGTTTTTTCCATTGATATTCCCTCCGGTTTACTGCCCGGAGCCAATCCGAAGCTCGGTGTTCAGGCGGATGTATGTGTAACCTTTCACGCCCTGAAACCCGCTCATGTTCTCTCTCCGGGGTGTTTCCGCTGTGGGGATCTCTTCATCGCGAACATCGGTATCTCCAGTCCGCCGCACTTTCAACCCGCAATACACTATCTGGAACCTTCCGATTTTTCCATGCCTGTTCGGGAACCGGATACGCACAAGGGTTCTTTTGGTACGCTCGCTGTGTTGGGAGGAGCAAAAGGTATGGAAGGCGCCTCTGCCCTCGCCGGATCAGCGGCTTTGAGGATGGGAGCGGGAAAGGTGCGAATCTACTCTGAGAACCCCAATTCCCCCAAATTTTCAACCGCGGCTCTCATGGTTGAATCCTGGCAGGGCGACTTCTCAAAAGAGCCATACCACGCGTGGATCGTCGGGCCCGGTATGTCGAAAAGGGAGGACATCCATTCATTAATTGCCAAGGCAAACCTGGCGGACAAACCGAGTCTTTGGGACGCGGATGGGCTTAACTATCTCGATTCAATTTTCAAGCACTTGCCACACGGTTCATGGATTATGACGCCTCACCCCGGTGAAGCGGCTCGTCTGCTTGCCATGACAAGCGGGGAAGTTCAGCAGGACAGGCTGGCGGCGCTGAAGAAACTGGGGGAGAAGTATCGAGGTGGATGGATTTTACTGAAAGGAGCCCGCTCCATGATTTTAAGTCCCGCCGGAGAGATTTGGGTCATCGCAACCGGGAACCCCAGCCTGGCCGTTGCGGGTTCCGGAGATGTCTTGGCAGGGATGATAGGCGGCTTGCTCTCTCAGGGTTTCTCCTGCAGGGATGCCTTGATCAACGGGGCACTCAGGCATGGGTTAGCGGCCGAAAACTGGGTTGCGAAACATGCCGATTACGCTATGATTCCGGAGGATATCATAGAAGATCTGAAGAATCCGGTACAAGTCGGGGGAACGTCCGTGCCCACCATTTTAGGTTCACGCGGGGTGGCAGACTTTGAAAAGTGAATGGACATCGCACTCACCAGAAGAAACCATTCAAGTTGCCGAACAGTTAGGGGACAAACTCACTCGCGGAGATATTGTTTTGCTCAGTGGTCCCCTCGGCTCAGGCAAAACACTGTTTGTCAAGGGGCTGTGTCGCGCACTCAAACTAGATGAGTTGTGGGAAGTTGACTCCCCAACCTATACCATCATGAAGAAATACGCCACCGATCCGCCCTGCTACCATTTCGATCTCTACCGCATACACAGTGAGGATGAATTGGAATCGCTATCTTTTTATGAAATTATGGAATCTGCGGATATCAAGGTCGTCGAATGGCCTGAACGCCTTGTTCACTATCGGGTTCCCGGAAAGGGGTTCCTGGTGCAGTTCATCAAACTGGAGAAAACGTCTCGTCGGATAACCGTAACGTCTTTTTCCGCTGAGAACGAGTGATCGTGCGGCCTGTTTTCTCTTGTCCCTTGAGACAAGTGCTTTTGAAAAGACACGGTTTGTCTTCCTGAAAGCGGCAGATAGGGCATCGTTTAAATTGCGATTGCACTGTATCTGCTCATTTTTTATGACAAGGAACAGGAGTAGGACTTGCCATCTATGGGGATCTTTTGAGAGAATTAAAAAGCTGGATTGAGTTCAGTAGCCCTGGAAAAGGGCAGGCTCAAAATTCACTTTAAACTGCCATTTGAAAAAGATAACATGAAATGTCGATCCTGGAAGATATAAAAAAAGCCGTCAAGTCCTATTTGGAAGTAGCCTACCCCGGTGAGCTTCCTCAGCAAAAACGGGACTTGTTTCACAACCTCAATCAGTTTGTAACAGACAACGAATTTTGGGAATGGGACTTTTTAGAGAAAGATGGCTTGCGAACGGCAATGCGCTGGGGCAATGGCTGGTATCCTCATATGAAATTGAGTTTTCGGGGTGATACCCACGAAAACCTGCTGTTTTATGTGGATGCTCACGACAGGCATTTTACCCTGCCTCTTCAATTCAATGACCGGTTACAGAAAATCCGAAATAAAAATATGGAAACGAAAAAGCGCATTGAAGCACTTTTTGCTGAAAGAAAACTACCGACGTTTGATTTACCTCCGTCCGAAGTATATGAATATCAACCTTTGAAATACCCCATTCATGCTCTTGCCATAGACGATGAGGGCCATATTCTCGACTTGATTGAAACAATGATTGAAAAACTCGGTGTCGCCATCAAAACCATGAGGGATGGCAAAGAAGCCATTGAGTACATGAAGAACGGGAACCAGGTTGATATTGTTTATTGTGATGTCATGATGCCTGAAATATCGGGTTATTCTATTTACGAATGGGTCTTGAGCCAAAAACTGGACCTTGATTTTTATTTTGTTACAGGAAGGAGCCGAATGGACTTGAATTGCCCCGGCGTTCCAGTCATTCAAAAACCCTTCAGGTTTGAGGATTTCTCCAAAACCATTCAGACCTACATCGAAAACCACTTTCTGTTTGAGAGTCGTTGAACGTTCAGTAAGCTTCAATTCGTCTTTTTCTCGTCTTTTTTCCAACATAAAAGCGGTATTCCAAAGGGATGTCCTCCCTTGACTTCAGGAACACCGCTCCTGTCTGGAAATGGCAGGGGTTCTGAAACCGGCAGTTGGTGCCTGACATGAGCTGTTCATACGCTGGCGATGCTGTAGATGTTCCAATTCCCTGGGACTGTGATAGAGCATACTCTGATTTGACGGTGCTTCACCGAGTACATTGATGCCCGCGACGCTGTGGTCGTTCTTTCTGCTGTTTTTCCTGCCGAATTCAGAACGAAAAACAAAACCTTTTGATATGGAATTTAAGGGTGGTGGAAAAATTATGCTTGATATACCGATCTTGATAGGGGTCATGTATAATAAAAAGGTTAAATAAGTAGCTGTGGATTCGATAAAAAAATAATTCGTTTTTGTGCTATCCAGTTGATTCAATGTATCGTAGAAAGGTCGGTCCATCTATGTTTTCTCTTCAAAAAAAGTACACCATTAAAAAACTGATTTCCTTCAGCTTCATTGCCATTGCACTGGTTACAATTCTGGCTACCTATCTCACCTTGAGGTACATGGCTCTGCCTGTCATTAAATCGGGAAACGAAGCTTATTTCCAACAGTACTGCGATCAGGTTACTTTAAGAATCAGTAAAGAGTTGCAGGCAGCAGAAGTCCTGGCTACTGCAATGGCATCCATCAGTGAATCCCTTATGGGTGACTCCATGGCTGTTGAGCAGACATTACCGCCTCTGCTGAACTCGAAGCGAAGCTTTGTCAATTTAGTGGCAGGTGGAGGTATCTGGCCTGAACCCTACCAGTTTGACACTGAAAAAAAGAAAAGCAGTTTTTTTTGGGGCCGTCAGGAAAATGGAGAGCTGAAGTTCTATGATGACTACAATTACGAGGAAAGTGAGGATTATCATGAAAAAGCGTGGTATGTTCCCGGCCAGTTTTTACCTGAAGGAGAGTGTTTCTGGTCTCAAGCTTATAAAGACCCCTATTCTCATGAAACCATGGTGACATGTACAGCTCCTATCTGGAAGGATGACGAGTTCCTCGGTGTCGCTACAGTTGATATCAATCTGGAAGGATTTGCAGAATTTATCAGCTCACAACATATTTTCAACGATGGAGAGGGGCATATCTATGTTTTGGACAGGAATCATCAGCTCCTGTCGTGTCCCCATGGTATGCATTTTCACGATGATCTCAGTGAGGATGTGTTTCATACTGTAGACGATATCCTGCCGCTCTATGAGAAATGGAACAAATCGAGTCGTGAATTTCACGACCAGCTCATGGGTATCAATCAAGATATCGTTTCAACGGTCCAAAAACTGAATATCAAGACAGATCAAACCGCATCGCTATTACAGAAAGGCAGCCGTCTGAGTGCAGAGGATGCCCTTTTGACAGCCTCCATTCTCGAAGTCAATAAGTTAGACCGGAAGTCCGGAGTCGACCTCGGTATCAAAAAGGTCAAAATGGTAGACCCGTTTGAAACAAATGATATGTCCAATGTCTACATCTTTCTCATCCCCAAAACTTATTGGCGTATCGTTGCCACGGTTCCCCTGCAACGCGCGGAACGAGTTTTAAACTACATATCAAGAGGCTTGGTTTTTATTTTTTTCATATGCCTTGTTTTCCCTTTAACAGCACTGTTTGTGTTCTTTAACCGTTTGGTCCTGAAACCGCTTCAGTCCTTGACAAACCAGTTAAAACTGGTTGAGAACACCTCGTTTAATGACACATTGAAACTGGACTATGAAGGTGAAAATGAATTAAATACCTTGGTTCGCGTTTTTAACCGCCGTGCCGATAAGCTCAAGGCTTTTGTCCAGGAGCTGGAAATTTCTGAGGCGAACTACAAGGCCATATTCGATGGCGTCAATGAGGGTATTTTCATTCACGATATGGAATCAGACTCCATGATTGAAGCCAATCAAAGTCTGCTTGACATGTATCAAATAAAATCGAATATGAACCGGAAATTCAACCTTTTTGATTACAGTAGAACGGGCTCCCTCTCTGCTCCTGCGCATACGAACGGCTATCTGGAAAAAGCAAAAAGAGGCGAATCCCAGGTTTTTGAATGGGAAATGGAAGACCAGAATGGCAGGAGTTTTTGGGTTGAAGTGAGCCTGAAAAAAGCCGAATTCAGCAAACGGCACTGCATACTTGGAGTTGTCAGGGATATCAGTATCCGAAAAAAAGCGGAACTGGATAACAAGCATCTCAAAGATTATATGTATAACATCATTAACTTTATGCCTTCTATCATCATCGGTATTGATACCAAGCGGAATGTCACACTTTGGAACAGAAAGGCATTAGAAACAACCAGCCTTACATACGAGTATGCTGTAGGTCAACCTGTTGAGAAGGTTTTACCCATGATCAAAGGACAGCTTATATACATCAGTAATGCTTTGCGTCACGGGTATCCTGTTCTGGATCATAGGTTTGTACATAATAAAGGTGAAATTGAGCAACACTACAACCTAACGGTTTTTCCGCTCTCTTTGCCCACTATCAGCGGTGCTGTCATTCGAATCGATCATATTACAGAGCAGGTCAGAAACGAACAAAAGTTAATTCAAGCTCAAAAAATGGATACCGTCGGAACCCTGGCTGGAGGGTTGGCACATGATTTCAATAACATCCTTGGCGGTATAACGGGTTCCCTTTCCATGCTTGAATTGGTTTTTAAAAGCAGCCCCCATGTACAGGTGGAAGATATCAAGAAGTATATCAGCTTCATCACAACATCAACAGATCGCGCTAAGGAAATGGTCAACAGACTGCTCACACTTTCAAAAAAGCAAAAATTTACAGAAGAGCCTGTCGATATCCGGCAGTCCATTCACAACGTAGTCGATATTTGCAAGAACTCCTTTGACAAATCTGTTCGCATTGAAACGGACTTTCCTGAAGAGAGTGTCACGGCAATGGTCGATCCCACGCAAATTGAGCAGGTGTTTCTCAATCTTTTTGTCAATGCTGAACATGCAATGACTCACATGCGGGAGAAAGATGAAAAATGGGGTGGGGTCTTGTTCGTTGGTATCGAGAAGCACACAGCTGAGCCGGATTTCAAACATCGACATTCCGCGGTGGGTCATGATCCGTATTGGAAAATAACCGTTCGCGATTCAGGTATCGGCATCTCTCAGGAGATTATGACTTATATTTTTAATCCCTTTTTTACCACAAAAGAACAGAACAAGGGGAGTGGTCTTGGTTTATCAATGGTCTATAACATCGTGACCCAGCACAAGGGGGTCATTGATGTGAAGTCGGAAGAAGGTGTTGGTACGACTTTTGAAGTATATCTGCCGGTTGTGAACCTGAAACCCAAAGCCCAATCCCGTGCGGCTAACAACACGCAATTCGACCGTTTGGAAGGTAAGGTTCTGGTGGTGGACGATGAAGAGCTGATTCGTGAAATAGCGACAGAGATGATGGCCAGCTTCGGGCTTGAAGTTGTTACGGCATGTCACGGCAGGGAAGCTCTAGATCTACTGGATCAGGAAGACTATCAATTCGATTTCGTTCTTCTCGATATGGTTATGCCAGTTCTGTCAGGAATGGAGACATTCCGTGAAATTAAAAAAAATAAGCCGGATATGGTGATTGTCATGTCTTCTGGCTTTAAGGCAGACCAACGCGTGGAAACAGTTTTACAGGAAGGCGCCGATGGGTTTATCCAAAAACCTTACAATATCAGAAAACTCTATCAGTTTTGCAGGCAGTTTTTCTGACTAGTTTGAACGGGACTGTGTTTTGTAGACCAGTGTGTCTTTTTCAACATCAATAAATACCTCTCCGCCTTTGGTGAGCTTGCCGAAAAGGAGTTCTTCCGCCAGGTGCTTTTTGATTTCTTCATCAATAAGCCTGTGTAGCGGTCGTGCTCCGAATGTAGGGCTGTAACCTTTGTTTGCCAAGTATTCCATCGCCCTGTCTGAATAATCCAGTGTCACTTTGCGGGGGGTTAACATGGCTTGAAGCTCTGCCAGAAACTTCTCTACAATCTTGATCATAATTTCAGAAGAGAGATTGCCAAAGTGAATGATTCCATCCAGCCTGTTTCTGAATTCAGGTGAAAAGAAGCGTTCCACCTCCTGCTTACTTCGACTTTTTGAAGAGAGGTCTCCAAATCCAATGGTGTTGCGGGCCATTTCCTTGGCTCCGGCGTTACTGGTCATGATTAGAATGATGTTTCTGAAATCGGCCGACTTACCATTGTGATCAGTGAGTGTGGCATGGTCCATAACTTGTAATAGAATATTAAAGATGTCCGGATGCGCTTTCTCAATTTCATCTAAAAGGAGAACGGCATAAGGGGTTTTGTTGACGGCATCGGTCAAGAGTCCGCCCTGATCAAAGCCCACGTAGCCCGGAGGCGCGCCAATTAACCGCGCCACGCTGTGCTTTTCCATGTATTCACTCATGTCAAAGCGAATGAATGAAATGGAGAGGATTCGGGCCAGTTGTTTGGCAATTTCTGTTTTCCCCACGCCCGTAGGGCCGGTGAACAGAAAAGAGCCTACCGTTTTTTTGTCCTGCCTTAATCCCGAACGGTTGAGTTTAATGGCCTGGCAGAGTGCGTGAATGGCCTGATCCTGACCATAGACAACCAGACCGAGATCTCTTTCGAGGTTTTGCAGTTTGTCTTTGTCGTTGCTGGAAACGGACTGGGAGGGTATTCGCGCCATTTCAGCGACGGTGCGTTCAATATCTCGTACCGTGATGTTCTTTTTGCGTTTGGATTCAGGGTGCAGCTGCTGGGCTGCGCCCACTTCATCGATTACATCGATAGCTTTATCTGGCAGCTTTTTGTGGGTTAGGTGTTTGGCTGCCAGTTCGGCAGCAATCTTTAGAGCCTTATTGGAATAGGAAATGGCGTGGTGTTTTTCATAGTGACCTTTCAAGCCTTTCAGTATTTGAAAAGTCTCTTCAACTGAAGGCTCCACGATGTCGATCTTATGGAATCTTCTGGACAGTGCGCGGTCTTTTTCAAACGAGGATTTAAAATCTTCGTAAGTGGTCGAGCCCATGCATTTCAGTTCGCCGGAAGCCAGGACTGGTTTCAGGATATTTGAAGCATCCATAGTGCCGCCGCTGGTTGCTCCCGCGCCTACAATCGTGTGGATTTCATCGATAAAGAGGATGGCGTGTGGAATTTGGATGAGCGCTTTGATGACGGACTTGAGGCGGGCCTCGAACTCGCCCCGGAACTTGGTGTTGGCCAGAAGAGCGCCCATATCAAGAGCAAAAAGCTTGGCGTCAAGCATCACTTCGGGAACTTCTTTTTGCGCGATTCTCAAGGCTAACCCCTCGGCAATAGCTGTTTTTCCCACTCCGGGATCACCTACAAGCAGGGGGTTGTTCTTTTTCCTGCGACACAGCGTTTGGATCACTCTTCTGATCTCGGTTTCGCGCCCGATTAAAGGATCAATTCGACCCTGCTGAGCTCGGTCAACCAGTTCAACGGTGAATTTCTCTAAAACCGAGTCTGGTGAATTTTTGTCTTTTACTTCCTGTGAGTCTTTGGATGATTCTTTGTTCTCCTGATCTTCTTGGTCCGGTAAAGCGTGTGAAATGGCCTGCAGAACATTCAATCTCGTCAGTCCCTGCTCCTTTAAAACGTAAACACCAAAGGCGTGTTTCTCCTGGAACAAACTTGCTAACACACTTGACGGATCAATCTGACTCTTGCCTGCCGATTGAATATGGACTGCGGCCCTCTGTAAAACCCGCTGAATAGCCAGGGTTTGCTGCGGGTCCCGTTCTACATGTTCCGGCAATACAGGGACTTTCTCCTTCAGGAATTTCTTCAGCTTTTCTACGACACTGTCGGGATCACCACCACATATGGAAATGATATCAGCGACTTCGCTATGCTCAATGAGAGCGATTAATATGTGTTCCAGTGTCAAGTATTCGTTCTGACGGGTTCTAGCGTCTTCGAATGCGAGATTCAAACAACGTTCCAGGCGGGGATTGATCATCGATCTTCCTCCATAACACATAAAAGTGGATATTCATGCTGTTTAGCCATTTCGGCTACTATATTGACCTTCATTTCCGCAATTTCATAGGGATAAACCCCACAAACGCCTCTGCCTTCGCGATGGACTTTGAGCATAGTTCTTTCTGCCTGCTCAACGGTCAAATAAAAAACAGATTTAAGGACATAAGTGACGAATTCCATGGTTGTATAATCGTCATTGATAAGAACGACTCGATACATATCGGGTTCTTTTATGTCTACTTTTTTTTCTGTCAGTACGTGAGATTCATCTTTCTTTGTCATTTCTCAGCTCCTGGCTGAATAGGTCTATTTTATACAGGTCTCTTCAGGTGTGCGAGAGTCTTGTTGGCTCAGCCTGTCTTGGACTGAACATACAGGTGTTCTGTAAGAGTTTGGGTAGGCGTTTTAAGATAGCAGCAGGGGCTAAAGAGAATCAATAGCTTCCTGTAACTGATCGAGGTTAAAGGGTTTTTCTAACACAATACAGGAGTCGCTTTTGATCTGATCTTCAATTTCATGCTTGCTGTGTCCGGTGTAAATGATTATGGGAACTTCGTTGTTGAGCTCAAGCATCATGGTGGCGAGTTGAACCCCTGTCATTTTCGGCATGGATTGATCGGTAATAATAAGATCAAAACCCGCAGAGTTACTCTGATAGTGCTCAAGAGCCTTTTCGGCGCATGAAAAAGCAGTAACCTGATGAGTAAGTGTTTGCAGCATGACTTCTGTCAACTGCAATACCATCGCGTTATCGTCAACTAATAGAACTTTCTTGCTTTTCATTCTTGCTCCTGTGTCGGGTTGTCAATCTTTCAATTTGTCAAATACTTACCCATCCTTATTCTACTCATACAGACTGAAAAATAACAGGAGAAAAAGAGCTTTCTGGTTTACTGGTAAACGGAGCTACGCGTTTGGTCGTTCTTTTGACTGTGGACTTTGTCGGTGTATGTCGGTTGGAGATGATAGGCGCTTGAGCCTTTGCCCTTAAAGCTGGTTTGTGTTGCAAAGGATCAAACCGAATGAAGCGGTGTGCGGCTTATTTCACTGCAACCCATGTCAGCCTGCCAGGCTGAAGTTGGACGAAGTCCGTACTTTCATGCTGTGGTTTTGAATAAATGTTGTAGAATAAGGCGAGAACTGGAATGAGTTGACTTCTAAAGATCGCTTGAAACAACAAGGTTGAGGCTCGCTTAAAATGCTCCCTTTCAATAAAATACACGCTTGTGGTAACGACTTCATCCTTGTCGAAGAACTTCCCTCAAAAAGTGATATTCAACATCTATGCAACAGAAATTACGGGATAGGGGCAGACGGTGTGATGGTTTTCTACCCCGAAGAAGGCCAATTCAAACTCGACCATTACGATGTCGATGGATCCTGTTCCTACTGTCTTAACGGAGCGCGTTCTGCCCTTTCCTGTCTCTTCCAGCAAGGAAAAGTGCCCGTAAAGGGCCGCTTTCTGAACAACGGGCGGGAGGTGTCCTACAACATTCAAGCCTCTCCGTGCCTGTACCTTGAGCGACAAATCTGTTCCAGGCGTCTTCTTTCCACATCGGAAGGGGTCATTGAAGGTTTCTTTTTGGATGTTGGCAATCCGCATTTTGTGATTCTTTCTGGTGACCTCGATCGCTACTGTGCGGTGGCTTCTCAAATTAGACATCATGAGAGCTTTAGAGAAGGGGCCAATGTCCATTTGGTCCAGTTGAATGGATCCAGGTGGGATATTTTTAGCTATGAAAGAGGGGTGGAAGATTTCACTTTATCTTGCGGATCCGGGACATTGGCTGCTGCGTGTGTTTTGTTTTCCGAACGCTCTTTGAAATCCATGGTGTTCAACCCTCAGGGAGAAGGTGAAATCTTATGTGAAGCAACTCAGTCACAGATTGTGCTTTCGGGATCGGTGTCCTGGGTTGCTCAGGGTGTTTGGCGATGATTTTTTTGCTTTTTCTCTTCTTTCAGGACATAGAAATTGAAAACCAGGTGTCTATTTCGGCCATTGCCAATTATTCCGACAGCCGGGGTGAGGTTAAGTTCAAAGAGGTTCTGTTAAAAGGGCCGGATCCTTACTATCTGGCAGTCAGCAATCGCAATGAAACCGAGTTCGTTGCTCTGATGAAGATAGCCCACATTGTTCCCGACCCGGACCGCATCAATTGGTACACCATCACTTTTTTTTCTGGAGAGGAAATTAAAGGCCAGATTCGAGGTGTCACTTTTAAGGCTGTTACGGACGACGAGAATAAAGAGAAAGTGACATTCAGGTTGCGAGACCTGGAACGCCTTTCTCTTTCATCCGGTGAGCAGATGAAATCCTGTCCGAACTGTGAATATGAAAACAATTCCAGTTTTTGGTATTGTCCAAGGTGCGGTCACGAACTGAATTTAGGTTCCTTTGAGGTCAACGAAAGAAAAGAGTCAAGACAAACATCATCTATCCGCTATCGGCTTGATACCAGAGATCAATGAGGGATACCTTTCAGAAGGATATAGCAGGAAAATGTGAAAAACATGTTGCGACTTGTCGCAAATAGTTTTCTTGAGCGTCGCGCGGTTATTTCGAGTTTTTGGGATTTTATTCCAACTTCCAGTCAACTAGCATGTCTAAGTGCCATGAGAAGGTTGCAGGGAAATACGTTGATATGAGATCGATGGTGTTTCTTAAATTACACTGATTAATTGTTTTATCTCGGTCTTCCTTCAAGGTGACGTCGCTTCTTCCGATTGTGAAGAGTGGACAGGCCAGGTCAGGTCATCCCAATGACGCTGTGTTTCAATTTGGTTAAAGTAGAGCTGTTTTTGTATTTTGGATAATCGACTCTCATATTAGCAGCCGTGAAACATCTTTGTGACTTGCCGCTTTGGGTTTTATCCATAGAATGGGGGCAATCCTTATGGATAACTACTTTAGCGAGGTTGATTGATGAAATATAAATTGTTACCTTTTCTTTTACTAGGTGGCCTGATGGCTATGGCTTTAGAGACAAAGGGAACGGAAAAAGAATCTGCGGAAAAGACTGTGGAAGAAAAAATGACTGTTACGGCCACTCGAACAGAGAAGGCCTATGAGGAAGTCCCCAATACGATTTCTCTCATTCCAGTTGAAGAACTCGAAATGCGCACGGGCTACGGCAGTGTGGCTGACCTTTTAACCGATATACCGGGTATCGAATTGCGTGACTCTTCACTGGCAGGCGGTAAAAGGCTTATTATCCGCGGGGAAGGCGGTAACAGGGTGCTGGTACTCATCGATGGCCAACGCGTTTCCGAGCAGAAATCCATGGACGGTGTTCCCCTTTTAGTTGATACGACCAATATTGAGCAAATCGAAATTGTGAAAGGCCCTTCCTCTGTTCTCTACGGCTCAGATGCCTTGGGTGGTGTCGTCAATATCATTACCAGGAAGAAAGGTAAAAAAGATGGTTTGTCAGGCAGCTTGACAGGCAGTTACAACACCGGATCCGACGGTTATGTGGGCGGACTGTCATTAAGTCAGAGCAGTGATCGCTTTTCATTTCATTTTGCGGCTTCCAAAACCGATCAGAGTGATCGTGAAACACCCGAGGGAACCATTGAAAACACAGGCTATCTTTACGATAGCATAAGCGCCAATTTCGGCTATAACATCGGTAACAGTGCCAGGTTAAGTGCTGTTTACGAAAAGTTCGATGGCAGCATGGAGTCGGCATTCACCGAAGTGCAGTACCCCATGACCTATTTCTTCCTCGATCTACCTGAATGGAACAGAGAAAAATTCGGGCTGTCTCTCGATAGTCTGACTTCTTATGGAAACATGGCAAAGTATTCCTTCAGTATCTACTCCCAAAACACCTTTAAAGACTTTCACAACGATATGGCTTTTCAATTTGCTCCCGCAGGACCGCCAAGCACCATGTCTATCAGAACCGAAAATGACCTGGACTCCATGGCGGCCTTTTTCCAGGCGGACTTCACCTTGGGCAGCAATCACTATCTGATAGCCGGAATTGACTATCAAGTGGATGACCTCAATGCCGATGAATTTCAGGAATCAATTGGTTTCGGGCCTTATCCCATTGTTCACAATTACTTCTACGATGCAGAAATGAAAACCTTGGCTCTCTTTGCTCAAGATGAGTGGACCCTTTCAGATAGCCTGACAGCCTACCTGGGCGCAAGAGCCACGAGCCTGGACTTCGCTCTGAACGAAACAAACAATGCCAATCTCGAAACAGGCAGTTCTGATGACTCCAAAGTTGTTGGAAGTTTGGGCTTGCTTTTTGCCCCCAGCGATCATTACAATCTTCGCTTTAATCTCGGACAGGGCTTCCGTTATGGAACGCTGCAACAGCTTTTCATCGGCACAAGCCACGGCAGTCGCACACCCACATTCCCCAATCCCAACCTTAAACCGGAATCCAGTGTCAATATGGAATTGGGAGTCAGGCTCATGAAATCCCAGCTTGGTTTCGATATTGCCTTCTTCAACAACGACGCGGAGGACTACATCACAACAAGGTCCATTGACGGTATCCGCAGGTATGACAATATTGACGAAGCAAAGACCTTTGGCGGTGAATTCAATCTCGACTACGACTTTGAGAATGGCTACATACCCTATGTGCAGGCGACTGTTTTAAGGCGAAAATTTACAAGCAGAAGCATAAGCACCTATAACACCGGCCATCCTGACTTGTCCGGTCGCTTGGGCCTGAAATACGCCATCAATAGAAGTAAATCACTCAGCTATTCCGCCGACCTGTATGTGAGGTACAACAGCGAAACCGATGAGTCTTACTTCTCAGGCGAAGAACTGCAAAATATCAAAACCGATTCATGGACCACTCTGAACCTGATGAGCAGTCTGTACTTCGGAAGTCGCGGACAATATCGAGCCGGACTCAACGTTTTCAACATGACAGACAAACTGTATACCGTCGCATCTGAAACACTTATCGCTCCGGGAAGGCATTTTGTGCTGCATTTTGGCGCTAACTTCTAATTCACTCTACTCTCTCAATAAAAGGCAGTCTTCTACAGGCTGCCTTTTTTTTGGCGCGCTCTATCCCGCTCGTTTCGGATCGCGCCGCTGTTACACGATTAACAGATTCTTTACGAACTTTTTCTACCTGTCGGGTCTTTTCTGCTTTATACTAGACTCGACAGTCTGTTAATGAGGCCTGGCTCATGACGCAAAGCAAGAAAGAGATGAAGGAAAAATTACAATTCCTGCAGGAGCTTGTTCATTCACATTCTATTAAGTTTTATGACTTGGTTTCGGGAAAAGAGTTTGCCTCTCAGGATGTGAAATCAATTCAAATCGCATCTGATACCATTGAAATTGGTCTGTGTGATAAGGAAATACAACTCATCGTCGATGACGAAATTTTGAGTTGTTTTACCGGAAAAGAACTGGAACTCATTCAATCTGAAGTGCAGATGGAGTTTCCCTTTGCCGTTGTCACCATTAAGAAAGGCGAGGAACACACTGTTGTCACCCGCGGTCTTTCCTATTTTGAGAAAGACGTTGTCACTTACAATATTCGACGTGTTTTTGAAGAAACCATTGCCAATCTGGACTGATTCGGTGCCCATTGCCTGAGAACAGCACGCCCCACGGCGCTCACTTTAGCGACAAAAGTCCTCCCCAGGCGAGGCGCACACGTTGTTGCGCGTACAGGCCGAACTAAAATATAATGGTATTGTCGATTATCGAACGCTACCGCAGAAGGAACCATGACAGAGAAGACGGGTATCAAGGATCAACTGGTAAATTACCTTCAATACTTACAGGAACTGGGTGTGGACGGACTGGAGTTGAGTGAAAATCCGTTTTTCAACTTCAAAACAAACGTCCGAAGGTCTGGCGTGCGGCCGTCTGTGCGAAAAACGATTCCCAAACTTTCCCGTACACCTGAAAAAGAAACTCATAGCAGTCAACCCCGGTCTGTCCTGACCCTCGATACATCCGAAATCCTGGAACTCACCAAGACAACCCTCAATAACGACCTGGATTATGTTCGTGAAAAAGTAAACCGTATTCAGGGCGGCGACGCGGTGGAGGTGCTGACGAACCTCTACAGAGCCTTTCACGACTGTCAGGCATGCCGCCTGCACAAGGGCAGGAACAAGTTCGTCTTTGGAGAAGGCCCGCCTGATGCCCGGCTCATGTTTGTCGGTGAAGGTCCCGGTTACGATGAAAACCAGCAGGGTCGGCCTTTTGTCGGCAGAGCAGGCCAGTTGCTCGACCGCATCATCAAGGCCATGGGCTATGAACGCAAGGATATTTTCATCAGCAATGTCGTGAAATGCCGGCCGCCCGGTAACCGCAACCCCCGCCCTGATGAAATGCGGCTGTGCGGTTCCATGCTCGAAAAGCAGGTGGACACCATTCAGCCAAAAGTCATTGTGGCACTGGGTAAAATAAGCTTGAGCTATTTCATGGGCCGGGATGTTTCTATTATGAGGCTGCGCGGTACCTTCTTCGAATGGCGGGGAATTCAGATTATGCCCACGTATCACCCGGCCTACGTGCTGAGAAATCCCGCCTCCAAAAGGGATGTCTGGAACGATATGCAAGCCGTCATGCGCTTTCTGGACAGTAAAAGTGAATCCACTTGAACACCAATCAGCTAAAAAGTCGGTTTTATGTTTCAGCCTAAAGACTTTCGACCCAAAGACGCGAGCCGGTTTGAAGTAGAAGGGAAAAAGATTATTAATGTTGAGTGCGTGTCCAATCCCCTCCAGCGATGGATTCCAGACTCTTTTTGCAGTTCGTCGCATTCATTTTCGTGAGTGAAATCCGAAAGACGACGAAAAGCAATCAAACGCTGAAGAATCTGCCCGTGCACGATGTCATGGAACAAATGGAAACTTTAACGCGTATCAAACGATCCAATCGTTACGGTGAAGTTCATACGGAAACCTCACCTCTGCAGAGGCGTATCCACGATGCATTTAATATTTCACTTCCGACGTAGTTACAGTGACCGGGATTTCAGGATAGTGAGGTTCATCGTGGTGCAAGCAAGCGCGAGGCCAATTCACAGGGACAACGTGTTGGTTTTACAGAACACATGGCAGGAAAAGGTCCTTTAATAAAGTGAAAAAATGAAAAGAAGCATGCAGGAAAGGCATTAAAAAAAATATAGAAATTTTCAAAAATGAGCCAAGCAATATCAAAAAGACAAAAAAAGAGGAGAAATAAATGACTAAATATCTTTATCTGTTTTGTTTATGTATTTTGTCCCATTGTGGGTTGAGATATAGCAATATTTTAACTGAACCGAATCTTGACAAGACGGATTGTGTTTATGATACCTGTGAAATTGTGACATTTACAGACTTAAAAATGGCAAAGTTCAAAGGGCGTATATTACTCAACTATTTTCCAGTTGATAGAGAACAAAGGCCAAGAGCACTTATTTGTGTTTTTGATGAATTTAACCCTGATAAAAAGTGGAAAAGCAAAGTAGATGCTGAGGGAGAGTTTGATTTTGATCTTCCCGATGGTCTTTATGTATATGCTATTGTAATAGATGAAGGCTTTCAAGTTTGTACTGGTTACGTGCACATTAGAAAAAGACGGTTTTGGTTGTCAACCTTTCATGTCTTCAATATTCCATATTGTTGGTAAGCGTCAAATTAGTGTCCTTCCGGTAAGATTGCGTGACCATCAGATGGAAGAGAAAGATCGAACATCTATATATCTTCTTACATTTAGACACCATTCTTCTGATAAAATAGAGTCAGTATAACCGTTGATTCTCAAAAAGCCCTTCAATTTCTAAATATCTGTTGGGAATCCATCGCGGACAACTTGGAAAATGAACTTTTTGATGACTGGGCGCAAGCCAACTGGGAGATTCTTGTAGAATCTAAACTGTGTAACACGCCAAGAGAATTACTTGAGGCTTATGGTGATGGTGCAGATTGCAATGTTTCGAGTAGCAGAGTATGGTGTCCTCAGGGAAAGCCAACCCATCGAGTTAGTTGTATTGCAAAGGTTGGCAATTTTGTAACAGATATTTTAACCAACTCTAAAATAGACACGGAAAAATTTAGCTTTGTTGAATTTGTAGGATGGACTGGTAATAAATTTGGTCGGTTCCATCCATTTGACTATGTGCTGTTGGAGAGTAATTCCGATCAACATTTAGTGAGAGCTGATGAAGTTGTTTTTACCCTGAAAAAACTTGTATGACAAAGGAAAGAATAGAGGAAAAAGATCAGCCATCCGCATATTATCTTATATTTAGACACGAATTCTTCTGATAGAATGGTGTCAACCTAACCGTTGATTCTCAAAAAGCCCTTGATGGGGTTGCATCAAAATGAAAAACTCGATCCTATTCATTTATCAACTTTAATTAAAACGAATATATAGAGTTACGACTGTCAAACAGGAGCCTGACTTAGAGTGCATAAAAGGCCGATTTCAGCTACCCAGCCACGTCAAGTTCAATGGGCCTGATCCCATGCGGGCTTGGGATTGGTTGATGTCTCATACTTTGAATTTGTATGAGTATGCATTCAATGATCCTGTGAATAACTGGGATTCGAATGGGCTTGAAACTATTGGGGAAATGCTAGAAAGAAAGCAATGTCTTATGCAGCAAAGGGACATCATGTTCGTGGTTTCTTAACAAAATTTGGAAAATGGGCATGGGACTACTTGGGAGAAAAATTCTATGTACCATTACTGATAAAGCAATTGATGGAGAGGCCCCAACTCTAATGGACGTAGGAATGGCTGCTTTGGAATTGTCTGGGGTAAGTGAGGTTAAAGCGGCAGTCTTTGGGGTTATAGTATCAGTTGCTGTTGGTAGGAAGATGACCCTGAAAGAAAGGGCTGAAGAAGTTGTTGAAAGGAGTACTAGAGAACTTGCTGAAATGACTGTTAAAGATGTTATGTCAGTTGGAACTGATGATGTTCTTGACTTAGCAGAAGACTTTCTAGGAGATGGATATGAACAGGTCGCGGAATGTGTGTTTCGTTCCGCGGATGTCAAGTCGCAGGTTATAATAACAGAGGCTGATTCAATAAAAGTCAACAATCATGCAGGTGCTTCACATATAAATTTCTAGAAAGGAAAAATCGTCACAAAGTCTAATGGGAAACAGAGCTTCAAAACGAAAAAAACGGAAGTGGTCATATTTATTTAAAAGATGAGGTTGATAAATGAACGAAGAAAACATACAGTTATTAAATGAAATAAACCGTTTGTTGGAAAAACTAGATGACAATATTGACAAAGGAGAAGTATCTCCCTACTTGGAGTTTACAGGTGATGAAAAATATGGATATGTTCTTGGAGCTAACACTGAAGGATTTGTTTACTTAGCAAATTTGATGTTAGGCTTAGCTCGGAATCAGAAAAAAAATGAACACTATCATTTCGACGATGCAAATATGTTGGATAAAAACACAAACAGTTTAACCATATCATATGTAAAGCCTTAACATTGTTATGTTGTCCTTCCCAAAAGCTCACCTAAGAGAAAGCATGAGAAAAAAGATTGCAAAAGGGACGAAATTTCAGGACATTTTTCAGAAAAGCCAAGCTGAAAAATAGAGGAAAAAGACTAGCCATCCGCATATTATCTTATATTTAGACACGAATTCTTTTGATAGAATGGTGTCAACCTAACCGTTGATTCTCAAAAAGCCCTTGATGGGGTTGCATCAAAATGAAAAACTCGATCGTATTCATTTATCAACTTTAATTAAAACGAATATATAGAGTTACGACTGTCACGCAGGAGCCTGACTTAGAGTGCATAGAAGGCCGATTTCAGCTACCCAGCCACGTCAAGTTCAATCGGCCTGATCCCATGCGGGCTTGGGACAGGAAATGAAAAAACAACGGCCTTCAATTCCCAAAGTGGCGTTCACTGTGACTGATTTTTTTCGTTATCGTTTGATTCACTCCAGAATGAGTTTTGGGGAAGAAACCGAAGCCCTAAGATAGTCATTCTTCCCATTTATAAATCTTGACGTGCTGAATAAGACTATTCTCCTCACACTGTTTTTCCAATGTCAACTCATCCCCTCCCCAATCCGGAGTCATTAAGTGATAATGCTCGTTTCCCTTTTCTGTTAAGAGGTTTTCCAGAGTTTCTATGAATTCAGAAATCCCCTGCTTATTAAGATGTATTTCCAGGTAGCCATTCTTTCCTGGATCCAATTCAAAAGTCCACATTTTATTTTTCTTCATTTAATGTTTTTCCCATAGGATATTTCTTTTTGTGTTCCTTCATATTATCCCGTTTTTCATGCTGTGGACAACAACATGATGAAGTTCCTTATCTGTCTTTTTACATTTCTTCCCACTGGATCTAGATTATACTTCCTACCGTTTCTGGGATGAAAGAAAGAACCTTCACCGGCAGGTGGATTGGCTTCACGTTGTGTAAATCCACGATCTTCGAGTATAGATGCAATTTGATTAACCTCCTGTATTGGTGATCTGTAATCATGGCCAAGCCTCCTTTTTTGTTGCTTGGCCTGTTTTATCATTTCCTTTGAAAACCGGTAATTATAATTGTCGTCAAAGGGAAAAAGTAGTTGACGTCATACAGATTTCTTCGTGAAATAGACACAATGGTAATAGCGCAAAGTTTCGCGAACCTGATCCATCAATATTAAACTGGGACCAGGGGTACATTTTGATTTGATTTCCACAATACCTAAATGATAGCATCACCTGCTATGGGTAAATTATAGGGAAAAGACATACTTGGACAGGCGTTTCCAGGTTTTCACCCCTATATTAGATATTATGGAAAAACACTCCAGTTATAGGGGGTGATATTATAGACTTTTTCCATGTATCACGACTGTTAGCGAGAATGGTATGAAGATAAGAGACGCAACAGAATCTGACTTGGCGGCCATGTATGCGGTAGACCATATCGCTACCAAGGATGGCAGGCGCAGG